>JACDJC010000246.1_pt1 | contig 68790 bp, 60 predicted proteins | sample 7454191 | NCBI WGS metagenome assembly JACDJC01 (sample SAMN14253291, study PRJNA609438) | sludge metagenome | isolation source: sludge after 25d culture with pyrite and EDTA | collected 2018-12-20 | reverse complement strand
TGACCATAGCCTGGTTCGATCAGCTTGGACTGCCCCGGCTCTCATGACCTCAACTACTCGAACCGCCCGGTGCGGACCCGCATGCCGGGTGGTGTGGGAGGGGAGCGGTCAGATAAGCTGACCTCCCCTATCCCGATTGCGCGGGCCGGGCGCGTTTCGCGGCCGCACGCGTCGTCAGTGCGCCGCTTCCCAGTTGCGCCCGGCGCCGATGCCGACGCGCAGCGGTACCTTGAGGGTGGCGACCTCGCACATGAGGGCCGGAAGCGCCGTGCGCACGCGGTCCTGCTCGCCTTCCGGCACTTCGAGCACGAGCTCGTCGTGCACCTGCAGCAGCAGCCGGCTGCCGAGCCGTTCCGCGTCGAGCCAGCGCTGCACCGCGATCATCGCGAGCTTGATGAGATCCGCCGCGGTACCCTGCATCGGCGCGTTGATCGCGGCGCGCTCGGCGCCCTGGCGGCGCTGCGGGTTCTTCGCGTTGATCTCGGGCAGGTACAGGCGGCGGCCGAACACGGTTTCGACGTAGCCCTGGCTGTGCGCGGCTTCGCGTGTGCGCTGCATGTAGTCGGCCACGCCGGGATAGCGCGCGAAGTAGCGGTCGATGTAGGCCTGCGCGGCGGCACGTTCGAGATTGAGCTGGCTCGCCAGGCCGAATGCCGACATGCCGTAGATGAGGCCGAAATTGATCACCTTGGCCATGCGCCGCTGCTCGGCGTTGACCGCGTCGAGCGGCACGCCGAACACCTCGGCGGCGGTGGCGGCGTGGATGTCGCGGTCCTCGGCGAAGGCGGTCAGCAGGCCGGCGTCGCCCGACAGGTGCGCCATGATGCGCAACTCGATCTGCGAATAGTCGGCCGACATCAGCAGGTGGCCGGGCGGCGCGATGAAGGCCTCGCGGATGCGGCGGCCTTCGGCGGTGCGCGCGGGAATGTTCTGCAGATTGGGATCGGAGCTCGCCAGGCGGCCGGTGACCGCGGTGGCCTGCGAATAGCTGGTATGCACGCGCCCGGTCTTCGGGTCGATCATCTGCGCCAGCTTGTCGGTGTAGGTCGACTTGAGCTTGGCCAGCGCGCGGTAGTCGAGGATGGCGCGGGCGATGGGGTGGTCGAGGGCGAGCTGTTCCAGCGTCTCTTCGTCGGTGGAAGGCGCGCCGCCGGGCGTCTTCTTGACGACCGGCAGGCCTTTTTGCCCGAACAGGATGTCGCCGATCTGCTTCGGTGAGCCGAGGTTGAACGGCTGCCCCGCTTCCTGGAACGCACGCTGTTCCAGCGCCAGCATCTTCACGCCGAGCTCCCCGCTTTGTATCGCGAGGAGTTTGCGGTCGAGCAGCACGCCGGCACGCTCCATGCGAAACAGGATGTCCGCCACCGGCAGTTCGATCCCGCGGTACACGAATTCGAGCCCCTCGGACGCCGCGATGCGCGGCGCCAGTGCATCGCGCACGCGCAGGGTGAGGTCGGCGTCCTCCGCCGCGTATTCGGTGGCGCGTGCAATCTCGACCTGGTCGAAGCCGATGCGCGCGGCGCCCTTGCCGGTTACGTCATCGTAGCTCAGCATCGCCAGTCCCAGGTGGCGCGCGGCGAGGCTGCCCAGTTCGTGCGGCTGGTGCGCCTCGAGAACGTAGGACTGCAGCAGGGTGTCGTCGGCGACGCCGCCGAGCGTGATGCCGTAGTGCGCGAGGATGTGGCGGTCGTACTTGAGGTGCTGGCCGATGATTTTCGCGTCGCGCGCCTCCAGCAGCGGCTTGAGCCGCGCCAGGACCGCATCGCGGTCGAGCTGCGCCGGCGCGCCGGCGTAGCGATGGGCAAGCGGTACGTAGGCGGCCTCGCCCGGCGCGACGGCGAAGGACAGGCCGACCAGTTCGGCCCGCATCGGATTGAGCGCGGTGGTTTCGGTGTCGAAGGCGAACGCGGGTGCGCGCTCGAGCCGCGCGATCCAGGCATCGAGCCGGGCCGGATCGAGAATGGTTTCGTAGTGCGCACGGTGCCGTCCGCTGCGATCCCGTTCGGATGCCGCGTTCGGCGCCGTGTCGAGCTCGCGCAGCCAGCTGCGGAATTCGTAGCGCTCGAAGAGCGCGCGCAGGGCCTCGGTGTCGCGCGGCTTTTGCACCAGGTCGTCGAAATCGAAGGGCAGCCCGACGTCGGTCTTGATGGTGACGAGCGTACGCGCCTGCGGCAGCCAGTCGCGCGCCTGGCGCAGGTTCTCGCCGACCACGCCGCGGATCTCGTCGGCGTGGGCGAGCAGCGCATCCAGCGTGCCGTATTCGCCGAGCCATTTCAGCGCCGTCTTGGGACCGCATTTGGCGACGCCGGGCACGTTGTCGACGCTGTCGCCGACCAGCGCGAGATAGTCGACGATACGTGCGGGCGGTACGCCGAACTTGGCGCCGACGCCGGCTTCGTCGAGGGTCTCCTCGCTCATGGTGTTGACCAGGGTGACGTGGGCGTCGACCAGCTGGGCCATGTCCTTGTCGCCGGTGGAGACGATGCTGCGCACGCCGCGCGCCGTGGCGTGGCGCGTCAGCGTGCCGATGACGTCGTCCGCCTCGACGCCCTCGACGATCACCAGCGGCCAGCCGTCGGCGCGGATCATGTCGTGCAGCGGGGCGATCTGCCGCGCCAGGTCGTCGGGCATCGGCGGCCGATTGGCCTTGTAGTCGGCATAGAGCGCGTCGCGGAAGGTTTTGCCCTTCGCGTCGAACACGCAGGCGATATAATCGGCCGCGTAGTCCTTCTGCAGCCGGCGCAGCATCGCCAGTACGCCCTTCATCGCATTGGTCGGCTCGCCCGCCGCGTTGCGCAGGTCGGGCAGGGCGTGGAAGGCGCGGTAGAGATAGGACGAGCCGTCCACCAGCAACAGCGTTTTTGCGGAATCGTTCACGAGGCGTTCATAGAGCATGCACCTGGATAAATTGCCCCCCATCTCCGACCCGGGGCGCACCGCCGAAATCGGCTACTCGGCGCGCGAGTCGTGGCGGATGCTGGAGATTATGGCAGAGTTCGTCGAGGCGACCGAGCGCCTGGCGCCGATCCGCCCCGCGGTATCGGTCTTCGGCAGCGCGCGCACGCCGCCCGACCACGCCTACTACATGCTCGCCGAGGAGATCGCGCGCAAGCTGTCCGACGCGGGGTTCTCGGTGATTTCCGGCGGCGGCCCCGGCGTCATGGAAGCCGCCAACAAAGGCGCGTACTTCGGCAAGTCGCCCAGCGTCGGACTCAACATCCAGTTGCCGCACGAACAGACCGCGAACCCCTACCAGGACATCAGCCAGACCTTCCGCCATTTCTTCGCGCGCAAGGTCATGTTCGTCAAGTTCACGGCCGCCTACGTCGTCATGCCCGGCGGCTTCGGCACGCTGGACGAGCTGTTCGAGGCGCTGACCCTGGTGCAGACCGGCAAGATCACCGTGATTCCCATCATCCTGGTCGGCGCCAAATTCTGGGAAGGCCTGATCGGGTGGGTGCAGGATCGCCTGGTGGGCGAGGGTATGATCTCGCCGGAGGACGTCGGGCTCATGCGTGTCATCGACCGTCCGGAAGAAATCATCGACGTCATTTTCAGCCATTATGAGAAGCGCGGCTTCATGCCGTCGATGGCCGAGCGCGAAATCCAGCTCAACCTTTGACTTTGCAAGTGGAGTTCCTGATGCGCAATCCTGTCTTGTTGCTGGCCCTGCTGCTGGGCGGCACGGTTCTGGCCGCGCCGCCCTCCGACCGCCCGCCCGACCTCCAGCCCGTGCCCGACGGCCCGCCGGGGCCGGAGGATGCGCCGGCGGTGACGATCAAGCCGAGCCCGCAGGGGCGGGTGATCGAGTACCGCGCCAACGGCAAGCTCTACATGCTGAAGGTCATCCCGAGCGTCGGCAGGCCGTACTATCTCATCGACAGCCGCGGCGACGGCCAGTTCGCGCGCCAGGAGAGCCTCGATTCCGGCATGCGCCCGCCGATGTGGGTGATCAAGGAATTCTGATGGCGGCGGCGCAGGACATCCCGCGCAAGGTGGCCGCCGGCGACGGCTGGCAGTGGGTGCGCAGCGGCTTCGTGCTGTATCGCAAGAATCCCCTGCTGCTGTCTGCCGCCTTTGCGATGCTGTTCGGCGTGGTGATGGCGCTGGGCCTCGTGCCGCAGGTGGGCGGCGCGCTGTCCGAACTCGCCTCGCCGCTGATGGTGGCGGGCTTCATGGCGGCCTACCGCGCACTCGACGAGGGCCGGAACCTCGAATTGCCGCATTTTCTCGCCGGCGTGCGCGGCCCCGCGATTCCGTTGATGACCATTGGCGCAGTGCAGCTCCTGGGCGCGCTGCTGATCGGCACCGTGATGGCGAACATGGGCTTCGACGCGGAAGCCTTCGTCACCGCGGCGCGCACGCAGCAGGATCCCGCGGCGATGCAGGCGCTGCTGAACGACGCCGCGCCCGCGGTGCTGACCGGCCTGCTGCTGTTCACGCCGCTCATGATGGCGACCTGGTTTGCGCCGGCGCTGATCCTGTTCGGCGGCGCACGCCCCGCCACGGCGCTCGGCGTGAGCATGAAGGCGGTGCTGCGCAACTGGGCCGCGCTGCTGGTCAACGGCCTGGCGCTGGGCCTGGTGCTGCTGCTCGCCGCGCTGGTGCCGCTGATGCTGGGGCTGCTGGTGGCGATGCCGGTGCTGTTCGGCTCGCTGTATGCGTCCTACCAGGCGATTTTCGCGGTGTGGTCGGATGAGACGCCGCCACCTCAGGCCGGCGACAACTTCGCGTAGGCGAGCGCCAGCCACTTGGTGCCGGCGGTGCCGAACTTCACCTGCACCCGCGCGTCGGCGCCGCGACCCTCGAAGTCGATGATGATGCCGGTGCCGAACCTGGCGTGGGCGACGCTTTGCCCGACGTGATAGCCGGTACCGTGGCCGGCTGCTGCCGCGCGTGCGGCTGGCGGCGGCGTGGCACGGGCGGTGCTGCGGCGGTTCAGATGCAGCAGCACGGCGTCGGGCAACTCGGCGAGAAAGCGTGACGCGAAGCCATGGCGCACCTGGCCGTGCAGCATGCGCGACTGCGCGTGGCTGAGATACAGCCGCCGCCGCGCGCGCGTGATCGCCACGTACATCAGGCGGCGTTCCTCTTCCAGGCCGCGTTCGTCGTGCGCGCTCTGCTCGTGCGGAAACAGGCCTTCCTCCAGGCCGGTGATGAACACCGCGTGGAACTCCAGGCCCTTGGCGGCGTGCACGGTCATCAGCTGCAGCGCGTCGCGTCCCGGCTCGGCCTGGTGCTCGCCGGCCTCGAGCGCGGCGTGGGCGAGGAAGGCGTCCAGGGTGTCGTCTTCCGCTTCCTCCGAGAACAGCGCCGCGGCGTTGACGAGTTCGTTGAGGTTTTCCAGGCGGTCGCTGCCGTCCTTGTCGGCGCGATAGTGATCGGCCAGTCCCGAGGCCTCGATCACGTGATCGATGCTTTCGGCGAGCGTAAGCCCGGCGATGGCCTGCTTGATGCCCTCGATCAGCCGCGCGAAGGCGGCGACCTTGCCGCTTGCCGTGCACGCCGCCTGCCACAGGCCGGCGCCGGACCGTCCGGCGGCGTCGGCGAGCTGTTCGACGGTGCGGGCGCCGATGCCGCGCGTGGGGAAGTTGACCACGCGCAGGAAGGCGCCGTCGTCTTCCGGATGCGTCAACAGGCGCAGGTAGGCGAGCGCGTGCTTGATTTCCTGGCGCTCGAAGAAACGCAGGCCGCCGTAGACGCGGTAGGCGACGCCGGCGGTGAACAGGGCGTGTTCCAGCACGCGCGACTGCGCGTTCGAGCGGTACAGCAGCGCCATGTCGGAAAACGCCGTGCCCTCGCGGTTCAGCAGCTTGACCTCGTCGACCACGAAGGCCGCTTCGTCCTGGTCGTTGAAGGCCTCGAATACGCGGATCGGCTCGCCGTCGCCGGCCGCGGTCCACAGGTTCTTGCCGAGCCGATGCTGGTTCCGCTCGATGAGCGCGTTGGCGGCGGCCAGGATGTTGCCGTGGCTGCGGTAGTTCTGCTCCAGCTTGATGACCCTGCCGTGGGCGAATTCGTGCTCGAATTCCAGCATGTTGCCGGTGTTGGCGCCGCGGAAGGCGTAGATCGACTGGTCGTCGTCGCCCACCGCGAACAGTGCGGTGTCGGGCCCGGCGAAGAGTTTCAGCCAGCGATACTGCAGCGCGTTGGTGTCCTGGAATTCGTCGATGAGAATGTGGCGGAAGCGGGCCTGGTAATGCTGCCGCAGGGGCTCGTTGCGATAGAGCAGTTCATAGGCGCGCAGCAGCAGTTCGGCAAAGTCGGCCACGCCCTCGCGCTGGCACTGCGCGTCGTAGGCCTCGTACAGCTCGGCGAGCTGCATCGAATATTCGTCGTGGGCGTCGGCGTCGCGCGCGCGGCGGCCGGCCTCCTTGTGGCCGTTGATGTAGCCCTGCACTTTTTTCGGTTCGTATTTCTCGGTGTCGATGTTGAGCGACTTCAACAGCCGCTTGACCGCCGAGAGCTGGTCCTGCGCGTCGAGGATCTGGAACGACTGCGGCAGCCCGGCGTCGCGCCAGTGGGTGCGCAGCAGGCGGTTGGCCAGGCCGTGGAAGGTGCCCACCCACATGCCGCGCACGTTGATCGGCAGCATCGCCGCGATGCGCGTGAGCATTTCCTTCGCCGCCTTGTTGGTGAAGGTCACCGCGAGAATGCCGTGCGGCGAGACCTGGCGCGTCTGGATCAGCCAGGCGATGCGGGTGGTGAGCACGCGCGTCTTGCCCGAACCCGCGCCCGCGAGGATGAGCGCGGACTCGTGCGGCAGCGTCACCGCGGCGCGCTGCTCGGGATTGAGGCCATTCAGCAGGGGGTCGGACATGCGAGGGTAGAATCGGAGAATCGATCGGCAATTATAAAGGGGCGCTTCATGGTGAAAATCCTGTTCTTCGGCGATCTGGTGGAAACGCTCGGCATGGCGTCCGACGAGATCGCTCTGCCGCCCGACGTGACGGACGTCGAACGCCTGCTGTTCGTGCTGGCGAAACGCGGTGAACGCTGGAAGAACATGCTGCTCGGCAACCCGAAACTCAGCGTCACGGTCAACAAGCAGTTTGCCGGCAAATCCTCGCCGGTGAAGGACGGTGACGAAATCGCCCTGGTGGGTTTCGCCGTCGTGTGAGGCGGCACGCTCGACCTTCTCGTCAAGAGCAACCGGTCGGCTGCCGCGTGCGGAGGACGGCATGAAAAACAAAGGATGGACGGTCGAAAGGCAGGTGCTCGCCGGTTTCGCCCTGGCGGTCGTCGTGCTGGCGATCGTCGGCGTCAGCCTGTACCGCGCCACCCTCGGCTTCATCGCGACCAGCGCCGCAGTCAACCGTTCGGAGCAGGCGCTCACTGCGCTGGAAGGCATCTATTCGCTGCTGAACCAGGCGGAATCCCGCCAGCGCGTCTATCTGCTGCTGGGGGACGAAACCGAGCTGGTGCCGCGCCACGCGGCGGTGGCGCGTGCCCACGCGCTGACCGCCGAGCTCGACACGCTCCTCGCCGACGTGCCGGCGCTGCACGGACGCCTGGCCGAACTCGAACGGCGCGTCGACCTGCGCCTGTCCCTGCTCGACGCCGTGCTGGAGACGCGGCGCAGCGGCGGCTTCGCGGCGGGCCAGCGGCAGCTGGCGGCGAGCCCGGGGCGCCAGGAGATGGACGCCGTGCACGCGTTGATCGTGCAGCTGCAGGACGACGTGCGTGCGCACCGCGGAGCGCGGCAGCAGGCCGCCCAGCAGGGCGCGCGCCGCACGCTGGTCACGCTCGGGCTCCTGTGCCTGCTCGCGGTGGGCGCGCTCACCGCGCTGTACGCGCGCATCCGGCGTGAAACCCGGGAACGGCGCAAGAGCGAGGAGCGCCTGCAGACCGTGGTGGCGACCGCCAGCGAGGGCATCATCACCATCGATGACGGCGGCCGCATCGAGACCTTCAATCCGGCCGCCGAGCGCCTGTTCGGCTACACCGCCGCCGAGGTCGCCGGCCGCAACGTTTCGATGCTCATGCCCGAACCCGAGCGCAGCCGGCACGACGGCTATCTGCGCCGCTACCTCGACGGCGGCGACGCACGCGTCATCGGTTTCGAGCGCGAGGTCATGGCGCAGCGCCGCGATGGCAGCCCGCTGCCGGTCGGGCTGGCGGTGAGCGAAATGCACCTGGGCACGCGCCGCCTGTTCACCGGCATCGTGCACGATCTCACCGAACGGCGGCGCACCGAAGCGCGGCAGGCCGAGCTGATCGGCGACCTGCAGGCGGCCAACGAGGAACTGACGAATTTCGCCTACGTCGTGTCGCACGATCTCAAGGCGCCGCTGCGCGGGATCGGCTCGCTTGCAGACTGGCTGATGAGCGACTATTCGGACCGGCTCGACGCGCAGGGCCGCGAATACCTCGCGCTGATGAAGAATCGGGCCAGCCGCATGGACGCGCTGATCGACGGCATCCTCGAATACTCCCGGGTGGGCCGCATCCGGGAGACGCAGGTGGCGATCGATCTCGATGCGCTGGTGACGGAGACGGTGCAGATGCTGGCGCCACCGCCGGAGATGGAGGTGAGCGTGGAAGGCACGCTGCCCACCGTCGTCGGCGAGCGCGCGCGCCTGCAGCAGCTGTTCCAGAATCTCATCGGCAACGCCATCAAGCATTGCGACAAACCGGCGGGACGCATCCGCATCGCCAGCGCCGATGCCGGCGACTTCTGGCGGTTCAGCGTCGCCGACAATGGCCCCGGCATCGACCCGCGCCACCACGAGCGCGTATTCCAGCTGTTCCAGGTGCTCACCCCGCGCGACCGCAAGGAAAACACCGGTGTCGGGCTTGCGCTGGTAAAGAAGATCGTCGAGCTCTACGGCGGCGGTATCTGGATCGAGTCTAAACCCGGCCGGGGCAGCACGTTCTTCTTTACACTGCCGAAAGCCGCCCCCGCAACCCGCGAAGGAGAGTCCGTCGCATGAGGAATTCCGCCAAGGCCATTCTGCTCGTCGACGACGACCAGATCGACGTGATGACGGTCAAGCGCGCGCTCGGCGAACTGCACGTCACCAACCGGGTCGTGCACGTGGATAACGGCGAGGAAGCGCTCGCCTATCTCAACGATCCCCTGAGCGAGCGTCCCTGTCTCATTCTGCTCGACCTCAACATGCCGGTGATGGGCGGGATCGAGTTCCTGCGCGTGGTCAAGGGCCGCGACGCGATTTCGAGCCTCAGGCGTATCCCGGTGGTGGTGCTGACCACGTCCGAGGAGCAGCAGGACAAGGTCGAAAGCTTCAATCTCGGAGTTGCCGGCTATGTCAGGAAACCCGTGGACTACCAGCGCTTCGTCGAGACCATGCGCACCATCAACGCCTACTGGACCGTCAGCGAACTGCCCGAGTGAGTGCAGCCATGGCCCGCACGCCGATAAGCCTGCTGCTGGTCGAGGACGACCAGATCGACCGTCTCGCCTGTCGCCGCGCGCTGGCGAACCACCCGGACTACGAGTTCGAATTCATCGAGGCCGAGAGCGGCTGCGAGGGCGTGCGGCTGGCCGCCTTGCATCAACCCGATCTGGTGCTGCTCGACTACCACCTTCCCGACCTCGACGGGCTGGAATTCCTCGCGGCGCTGGAACGCGAAACCGGAGAAACGTCGATACCGGTGATGATGCTCACCGGCGCCGACAACGTGGGGGTGGCGGTGGAGGCGATGCGCGGCGGCGCGCGCGACTACCTGGTGAAGGATCGGGAACGCAGCTACCTCGCGTTGCTGCCGACGGTGATCGAGCGCGTGCTGCGCGAGCAGCGCCTGCGCCGCGACAAGCGCGATGCCGAGACCAAGTTTCGTACGCTGGTCGAGCAGATTCCGGCCATCACCTACATGGCGACCCCCGACGCCTCGGGGCGCCTGCTCTACGTCAGCCCGCAGGCGCAGAGCCTGGGGCATACGGCGGAAGAATGGCTGGCGCTGCCGCATGGACTGTTCGCGGTGATCCATCCGGACGATCGCGCGGCCGTGCAGGCCGCCTATGCCGCGTGCGGCGCGACGGGGGAACCCTTGCGCTGCGAATACCGGGTCGTGACGCGCGCCGGCGCGCTACGCTGGCTGCTCGACGAGGGCCGCATGATACGCGGCGCCGATGGCGTGCCGCAGTTCCTGCAGGGCGTGCTGATCGACATCACCGAGGACAAGCGGCGCGAGGCCGAACTGCAGGCGCATCGCCTGCATCTGCAGACCATGGTGGCCGAGCGGACCGCCCAGTTGGAGCGGCAGACCGGCCTGCTCGCCGAAACCAATGCGAGCCTGGTGAAGGAGATCGACGAACGCCGTCTCGCCGAACAGGCGCTGCGCAGGAGCGAGGCGCACTTCCGCCTGCTGCTGGAATCGGCGGGTGAGGGGATTTACGGTCTCGATACCGAGGGGCGTTGCATCTTCGTCAACGATGCGGCACTGGAGATGCTCGGCTACGGTCGCGAGGAACTGCTCGGACAGCCGACCCACGAGCGCATCCACCACAGCCGCGAGGATGGGTCGGCCTACGCCGAGGACGAGTGCCCGATCTACGATGCCTTCCGTGTCGGCGTCGCGCGGCGCGGCATGGTCGAGCCGCTGTGGCGCAAGGACGGCAGCATGCTGATCGCCGAGTACTCGTCCTATCCGCTGCGCGAGGACGATGCGGTCAGCGGCGCGGTGCTGGTGTTTCGCGACGTCACCGAATCGCACGCGCTCGCCAGCCAGCTCGCCTGGCAGGCGACCCACGATGCGCTGACCGGACTGATCAATCGCCAGGAATTCGAACGCCGGCTGGCGCAGGCGATCGACGGCGTGCGGCGCGATGGTGGCGTGCATGCGCTGTGCTATCTCGATCTCGACCGGTTCAAGCTGGTGAACGACACCGCTGGCCACGCCGCCGGTGACGAATTGCTGCGCCAGGTGAGCAGGCTGCTCGAAGGCCACATGCGCCAGCGCGACTCGCTGGCGCGGCTGGGCGGCGACGAGTTCGGCGTCCTGCTGGAGCACTGTCCGGCGGATCGGGCGCTGCGGCTTGCGGTTGGAATGCGCGACGCCGTGCGTGACTACCGTTTCAGCTGGCAGGGGCGCAGCTTCACCGTCGGGGTGAGCATCGGCGTCGTGGCCGTGGATGCCGATACCGAGTCCGCGGCCGCTGCGATGAGCGCCGCCGATGCGGCGTGCTACGTCGCCAAGGAGCAGGGGCGCAACCGCGCGCATCTGTACCAGGCCGACGAGGTCAACGCGACCGAGCAGCGCAGCCAGATGCGGTGGGTGTCACGCCTCAGCCAGGCACTCGACGAGAACCGCTTCCGCCTGTATTGCCAGGCCATCGTGCCGCTGCACGCGGGTGCCGCCACGCGGCCGCATTACGAGGTGCTGCTGCGCTTGCAGGAAGCGGAAGGCCCGTTGATCGAGCCGATGGCCTTCATGCCCGTGGCGGAGCGTTACAGTCTCATGCCGGCAATCGACCGTTGGGTGCTGGCTGAAGTGGTGCGCGCCTGCGCCGTCACGCAGAACGAGGCGGCGCCGCTGTTTGCCGTCAATCTGTCGGGCCGTTCCCTGGCCGACGATCGGCTCGCCGGATACCTGGCCGAACTGCTGCAGGCGCATGGCGTATCCGGCGACAGGCTGTGCCTGGAAATCGCCGAGGCCAGCACCGCGGAAAACCTCTCGCGATCGAGCCAGCGCATCAGCGAATTCAAGATGCTGGGCTGCCGCATCGCGCTCGACTGCTATGGCAGCGGCATGTCTGCGTTCGCCGATCTGCGCATGCTGCCGGTGGACTTCATCAAGATCGACGGCGGCTTCATCCGCTCGCTGGCCGAGGATCGCCTGAACCATGCCGTCACCGAGGCGATCAACCGTGTCGCCCACGTCATGAGCATCGAAACCGTCGCCGGCTGTACCGAGACCGCTTCCATCGTCACGGCGCTGAAGAAACTCGGCATCGACCATGCGCAGGGATATGTGCTGGGCATGCCGCAACCGATCGAGACGCTGATCGCCGCCCCCAGCGTGGCCTGAGATCGGCCGTCCCGTCTACCTGTTGCGGTTCGCGATCATGTCCTGGATGATCGGCGCCAGGATCAGTTCCATGGCGAAGCCCATCTTGCCGCCGGGCACCACGATGGTGTTGCGGCGCGACATGAACGAATTGGGGATCATGTTGAGCAGATAGGGCAGGTCGACGCCCGTCGGATCGCGGAAGCGGATCACGATGAAGCTCTCGTCCGGCGTGGGGATGTCGCGGGTGATGAAGGGATTGGAGGTGTCGACCGTCGACACGCGCTGGAAGTTGATGTCGGTGCGCGAGAATTGCGGCGTGACGTAGTTCACGTAGTCCGGCATGCGGCGCAGGATGGTGTCGACGATGACGTCGGCGGAATAGCCGCGCTCGGCGGCGTCACGGTGGATTTTCTGGATCCATTCCAGGTTGACGATGGGCACCACGCCGATGCCGAGGTCGACGTGCTTCGAGATATCGACGGTGTCGGTTTTCACCAGGCCGTGCAGACCCTCGTAGAACAGCACGTCCGAACCGGCCGGCAAATCCTCCCACGGCGTGAACTCGCCCGGATTCAGGCTGGTGTTGAGGCGCTTGTTGTGCTGGTCGGCTTCTTCGTCACTGTGGATGTAATAGCGACGCTTGCCGCCGCCGGTCTCGCCGTAGGTCCTGAACAGTTCGCCCAGCTTGTCGAAATGGTTGGACTGCGGGCCGAAGTGGCTGAAATGCTTGTTGCCCTCGGCCTCGGCCTTTTTCACCGCTTCCTTGAACTCGATGCGCGACAGGCTGTGGAAGCTGTCGCCCTCGATCACCGCGGCGTTGATTTTCTCGCGCAGGAAAATGTGCTCGAAGGCGCGCTTGACGGTGGTGGTGCCGGCGCCGGACGAGCCCGTGACCGCGATGACGGGATGCTTTTTGGACATGCTGGAACTCCCTGGAGGATGGCTGGAATGTGGACGCGAAATCGCCGCATTTTAACCGTGCCGGGGGCTGCTTGTCATCACACCGGCCGGGCGCCTCGGAGCGAGCGCTCACATCGCGAATTCGAGCCGTTCCCGCACCGCGTCGAGCGCCGCGGCGGCGCAATCCTTGTCCTTCTCGCCGCCGGGCGCGCCGGAGACGCCCACCGCGCCGACCAGGCTGCCGGCGGCGCGGATGGGCAGCGCGCCGTCCATCACGACGAGGCCGCCGATGTGATTGAGTTCGGGGCGGATGTCCGCACGCGCGACACGGAATTCGCCCGAGTCGCGTCCCGACATCAGTGCCATGCCCGCCTTGCGCTCGGCGATTTCCAGCGTGTACCGCGCGGCGAGGCTGTCGCGCATCGCCACCTGTACGTTGCCGGCGCGGTCGAGCACCACCGCCGACACGCTGTAGCCATTCGTGCGGCAGGCGTCGACCGAGGCCATGGCGATGTCGCGAGCGAGTTCGAGACTGATCTGCCTGACCGGCAGAATGTCCGCCGCGTGGAGGGGTGACATGGCGACGGCCAGGGGGAGAAGCGGCAGGCGCATCGTGAAAATCTCCTGATCCTGTTGGGAAACGCCGCGGCGGCGAACCTCCGGCGCGCGCCTTGGCGGTGGCCCGCGAGGACGCGGCGCGCGGGCGTTATAATCCTACGCTTGATTTCGGAGCGCGTGCCACAATGCAAGAAAAATACCTTCCCGGGGACGTCGAGCGGGCCATCCAGGAGAAATGGGCGGCCGCAGGCACCTTCCGCGCCCGCGACGAAGATCCCCGCCCCAAATACTACTGCCTGTCGATGTTTCCCTATCCGTCGGGCAGGCTGCACATGGGCCACGTGCGCAACTACACCATCGGCGACGTGCTGGCGCGCTACCATGCGATGCGCGGGTTCAACGTCATGCAGCCGATGGGCTGGGATGCCTTCGGCCTGCCGGCGGAAAACGCCGCCATCGCCAACGGCGTGCCGCCGGCGGCGTGGACCTACGCCAACATCGACCACATGCGCGCGCAGCTGCAGGCGCTGGGATTCGCCATGGACTGGTCGCGCGAGCTCGCCACCTGCAGGCCCGACTACTACCGCTGGGAGCAGTGGCTGTTCACGCGCCTGTTCGAGAAGGGCGTGATCTACAAGAAGATGGCGACGGTGAACTGGGATCCGGTCGACCAGACGGTGCTCGCCAACGAACAGGTGATCGACGGCCGTGGCTGGCGCAGCGGCGCGCTGGTCGAAAAGCGCGACATCCCGATGTACTTCTTCCGCATCACGCGCTATGCGGACGAACTCCTGAACGGCCTCGACACGCTGCCGGGCTGGCCCGAACGGGTGAAGACCATGCAGGCCAACTGGATCGGCAAGAGCATCGGCGTGCGGCTCGCCTTCAGGATCCCCGACGCGGACGGCCAGCCCGCGCCCGAGCGCCTGCTGTGGGTCTTCACCACGCGCGCCGACACGCTCATGGGCGTGACCTTCGTCGCCGTCGCCGCCGAGCATCCGCTCGCCACGCGTGCCGCGCGAAGCAATCCCGCGCTCGCGGCGTTCATCGACGCATGCAAGCGGGGGAGCATCGCCGAGGCGGACCTGGCGACGCAGGAAAAACAGGGCATGGACACCGGCCTGACGGTCGTTCATCCGCTGACCGGCGAGGACGTGCCGGTGTGGGTCGGCAATTACGTGCTGATGAGCTACGGCGAAGGCGCGGTGATGGGCGTGCCGGCGCACGACGAGCGCGATTTCGGGTTCGCGAAGCGCTACGGATTGCCGATCCGGCAGGTCATCGCCGTCGACAACGAGGTTTTCTCGCCGGTCGCCTGGCAGGACGGGTATGGCGACAAGACGCGCGGCCGCTGCATCAATTCCGGCCGCTACGACGGCCTCGCCCACGACGCGGCGGTGGAGGCCATCGCCGCGGATCTCGAAAGGCTCGGCCTTGGCGAAAGGAAAATCCAGTTTCGCCTGCGCGATTGGGGAATCTCGCGCCAGCGCTATTGGGGCTGCCCGATCCCCGTCATCCACTGCGACGCCTGCGGCGACGTGCCGGTGCCGGCCGAGCAGCTGCCGGTGGTGCTGCCGGAGGACGTGGTGCCCGACGGCGCCGGCAATCCGCTCAACCGCCGCGCCGACTTCGTGAACTGTGCGTGCCCCAGGTGCGGCAAGCCGGCACGGCGCGAGACGGATACCATGGACACGTTCGTCGAGTCCTCGTGGTACTACGCGCGCTACGCCTGTCCCGACTTTGCCGACGGCATGCTGGATGCACGCGCCGACGCGTGGCTGCCGGTCGACCAGTACATCGGCGGCATCGAGCATGCGATCCTGCACCTGCTGTATGCGCGTTTCTTCCACAAGCTGATGCGGGACGAAGGCCTGCTCGCGAGTGACGAGCCGTTCACCAATCTGCTGACGCAGGGCATGGTCGTCGCCGATACCTACTATCGCGAGGACGCCTCCGGCAGGAAGACCTGGATCAATCCGGCCGACGTCGAGGTGAAGGACGGCGGCACGGTGCTGAAGGCCGACGGACGGCCGGTCGTCGCCGGCGGCACCGAGAAAATGTCGAAGTCGAAGAACAACGGCGTCGATCCGCAGGCGCTGATCGAGCGCTACGGCGCCGACACCGCGCGCCTGTTCACCATGTTCGCCGCGCCGCCGGAACAGAGCCTGGAATGGTCGGATGCCGGCGTCGAGGGCGCGCATCGCTTCCTGAAGCGGCTGTGGAAAACGGTCTACGAGCACGTGCAGGCCGGCCCGCTCCCGCTCGCCGCAGCGGGGGCCGGCGCCAGCTCCGGAGCGGTCGCCGGCCTGCGCCGCCAGTTGCACCAGACCATCCAGAAGGTGGGCGACGACATCGGGCGGCGCAAGCAGTTCAACACCGCGATCGCCGCGGTGATGGAGTTGATGAACGCGCTGGCAAGGCTCGATGGCGACGACGCGGCGACGCGCGGCGTGCGCCAGGAGGTGCTGGAAGCGGCGGTGGCGCTGCTCGCGCCGATCGTGCCGCACATCGCCGAGACGCTCCACGCCAGGCTGAAGCCCGATGCGCCGCTGGCGTGGCCGGTGCTCGACGAAGCCGCGCTGGTGCAGGACGAGATCGAACTCGTGCTGCAGGTCAATGGCAAGCTGCGCGGCGCGGTGCGCGTCGCCGCCACGGCGGACAAGGGCGCCATCGAGGCCGCGGCATTGGCGAGCGACGCGGCGCAGAAATATCTCGAAGGCAAGGCACCGAAAAAAATCGTCGTGGTGCCGGGGCGCCTGGTCAACCTCGTCGTATGACGCGCCGCCTCTTCCTTGCCGCCCTGCCGCTGCTGATCGGCGGCTGCGGCTTCCAGCTGCGCCGGGTCGACGTCATGCCGTTCACCAGCCTGTATCTCGACGCGCCGCCCGGCAGTCCGGTCGCGCAGCGGGTCGAGGCGGGCCTGCGCGGCATCCGGCTGACGGCAACCGCCGCGGAGGCGGAGGTGGTGCTGAAAGCCGGCGTGGAAGAGCGCAGCAAGATCATTCTGGCGCTGTCGGGCGCGGGGCGCGTGACCGAGTATCGTCTCGGACTGCGCCTGCGCTATGGCATCGAAGGCGGCGACGGACGCGTGCTCGCCGCGCCCGAGACGATCGAACTGATGCGCGACATGACCTACGACGACCGCGTGCTGCTGGCGAAGGGCACGGAAGAACAACTGCTGTATCGCGACATGGAAGAGGTTGCCGCGCAACGTATTCTCCGGCGCCTGCACAATCTCCATCCGACGCATTGAGAATCTCCGCCACCCACCTGCCCGATCGGCTCGCACGCGGGCTGGCCCCGCTCTACGTGGTGGTCGGCGACGAACCGCTGGCGGCGCAGGAGGCGGAGGACGCCATCCGCGCCGCGGCGCGCGCGGGCGGCCACGGCGAGCGGACGGTATTCACCATGCAGGGGCGCGCCAACTGGCAGGCGATCTTCGCGGGCGCCGACACTCTTTCGTTGTTCGGCGAGCGGCGGCTGGTCGAGATCCGCATTCCTTCCGGCAAGCCGGGCGTGGACGGCGCCAAGGCGCTGGAAGCCTACGTGGCGAAGCTGCCCGCCGACACCCTGACGCTCGTCAGCCTGCCGGGCCTCGATCGGAAAACCATGCAGAGCCGCTGGTTCGCCGCGCTGGACGCGGGCGGCGTGGTGATCGAGGCGAAGCCGGTCGAACGCGCGCAGCTTCCGCCGTGGATCGAGCGCCGCCTGGCGAAGCAGGGGCTGCACCCCGAACCCGAGGTGCTGGATTTTCTCGCCGACCGGGTCGAAGGCAATCTGCTCGCCGCGCAGCAGGAAATCGACAAGCTCGCCCTGCTGCTGCCGCCGGGCGCCGTCACGCTGGCCGACGTCGAGCACGCCGTGGTCGACGTCAGCCGGCTCGAAGCCGACGTGCTCGCCGATGCGCTGTACGCCGGGGACGGCGCGCGCTTCGCGCAGGGAGTGGGCGATCTGCGCGACGGCGGCGAAGCGGTGCCGGCGATCCTGTGGCAGGTTTCCTCCGCGGTGCTGCTGCTGCTCAGGCTAAAATTGGCGCAGATGCGGGGTGAGCCGCTGGCGGGACTGATGCGGGGACTGTGGGGGCGCGACAGGCAGCGCGCGCCGCAGATCGAGCAGGCGCTCGAGCGCCTGCAGGCCGCGCAACTGGAAGCCGCGGTCGACCTCCTCGCGCGCGTCGACCGCCAGGCCAAGGGGCTCGAGCGCGTCGGCGACGCGTGGGACACGCTTCTGCACATGGGGATGACACTGGCCGCGCCCGCCGCGGACACACGGGGCAAGAGGACGAGATGATGGACGTGAAACAGTACATGCAGGCGCTGGGCCGGCAGGCGCGCGAAGCTTCGCGCGCCGTCGCCCGCGCCGACACGAACCAGAAGAACCGCGCGCTGCGCGCGATGGCGGCGGCGATCCGGCGCGATGCGGCGACGCTGCTCGCGGCCAATGCGCGCGACATGGAGCGGGCACGCGCGGCGGGCTACGACGGCGCGCTGCTCGACCGCCTGCAATTGACCGACGAGACCATCGCCGGCATGGCGGAGGGACTCGAACAGATCGCCGCGCTGGCCGATCCGGTCGGCGAGATCAGCGATCTCAGGTACCGTCCCTCGGGCATCCAGGTCGGCAAGATGCGCGTGCCGCTGGGGGTCGTCGGCATCATCTACGAGGCGCGCCCGAACGTCACCGCGGACGCGGCGGGCCTGTGCCTGAAGTCCGGCAATGCCGCGATCCTGCGCGGCGGCTCGGAAGCGCTCGATTCCAACCAGGCGGTTGCCGCCTGCGTGCGCGAGGGGCTGGAAGCCGCCGGCCTGCCGGCCGCAGCGGTGCAGGTCGTCGAGACGATCGACCGCGCCGCGGTGGGTGAACTCATCACCATGAAGGATTACGTCGACGTGATCGTGCCGCGTGGCGGCAAGGGCCTGATCGAGCGCATCGCGAACGAGGCGCGGGTGCCGGTCATCAAGCATCTCGACGGCAACTGCCATGTCTACGTCGATGACCGTGCCGATCCGGCCAAGGCGCTGAAGATCGTCGAGAACGCGAAGACGCAGCGCTACGGCACGTGCAACACCACCGAATCGCTCCTGGTCGCCCGTGGCGCGGCGGCCGGCGTGTTGCCCGACATCGGCCGGCTGCTTGCCGGCAAGGGCGTGGAAATGCGGGGCTGTCCCGAGGCGCTGGCGATCCTGCGGGACGCGGGCGTCGCCGCAGACATGGTGAAGCCCGCGGCCGAGTCCGACTGGACCGAGGAATATCTCGGCCCGTTCATCGCGGTGAAGGTGATCGAGGGGCTCGACGCCGCGATCGCGCACATCAACACCCACGGCTCGCGGCACACCGACGCCATCGTCACCGAGGACTACGGCCGCGCGCGCCGCTTCCTGCGCGAGGTCGACTCGGCCAGCGTCATGGTGAACGCCTCGACGCGTTTTGCGGATGGTTTCGAATATGGCCTCGGTGCGGAAATCGGCATCTCCACCGACAAGATCCACGCGCGTGGCCCGGTCGGCCTGGAAGGGCTGACCAGCCAGAAATGGGTGGTGCTCGGCGACGGGCACGTCAGGGCGTGAGCGGTGAGGCGCCGGCCGTGCCACGCACGGCATGTTCCCCCGGGAATCCGCATGCGGATGGCGCCGCGTGAGCATGGCGACTTCCGCCACGCCGCGTGCCATCGGCGTCATGGGTGGGACCTTCGACCCGATCCACTACGGCCATCTGCGCCTCGCCGAGGAAATGGCCGAATTCCTGAATCTCGAGCGCGTGCTGTTCATTCCCGCGGGGCGGCCACCCCATCGCAGTGCGCCGCGCACCGCCGCCGCGCATCGGCTGGAAATGGTGCGCCGCGCGGTGGCCGGCAATCCGCGCTTCCTGCCCGACGATCGTGAAGTGAAAGCGGCACGGCCAAGCTACACCGTCGAGACCCTCACCGGGCTGCGCAACGAGCTCGGCCCCGCGCCGCGGCTGTGGCTGCTGCTCGGGGCCGACGCGTTTTTCGGGCTGCCGGACTGGCATGCATGGCGGCAACTGTTCGACCTTGCCAACGTCGCGGTGGCGGCGCGGCCCGGCGTGGACGGCCTGCATCCCGAGGCATTGCCGCAAGCCCTGAAAGCGGAGGTGGCCGACCGGCGGACAGCCGCCGCCGCGACGGCCGGCCCGGCCGGATCCGTGCTGCTGCACCAAACGACCGCGCTCGACATTTCGGCGAGCGCGATCCGCGCCCGTCTCGCGGGCGGCGGCAGCGTGCGCTATCTCCTGCCCGATGCCGTGCTCGGTTATATTCACGAACACCAGCTTTATGGACACGCATGAACATTGACGACAAAGTAAAATTGATCATCGCGGCGCTCGAGGACGTCAAGGCTCGTGACGTCGCGGTACTCGACACCAGCCGGCTCACCTCGCTGTTCGACCGCATGGTGATCGCCAGCGGCGATTCCAGCCGCCAGACCCGTGCGCTCGCCGACAACGTGCGCGAAAAGATCAAGGAGGCGGGTGAGCACGCCGGCAACACCGAGGGCGAGGAAACCGGCGACTGGGTGCTGCTCGATCTGGGCGACGTGGTGGTGCATGTGATGCTGCCCGCAATCCGTGCATACTACAATCTCGAGGAGCTGTGGGACGCGGGGGCCGCGGCACGGGTGCGGCGTGCGCGGCCGGGCCATTGAGGCTGCACCTCATCGCCGTGGGCCACAGGATGCCCGGCTGGATCGATGCGGGCTTTGAGGACTATGCGCGGCGCATGCCGCGCGATCTGCCGCTGAAGCTCACGGCGATCAAGCCGGGACATCGCGTGGCGGGAGGAGACGGCGCGCACGCCCGGCGCATCGAGGCCGAGCGCATCCTCGCGGCCTTGCCGGATGGCTGCGTGGCCGTCGCACTCGACGAGCGTGGCGCCCAGATCACGACGCGCGAACTGGCGCAATGGCTGCAAGACTGGATCGAGGAAGGCAGGTCGCCCGCTTTCGTCATTGGCGGGGCGGACGGGCTCGACGCCAGCGTGAAGGCGCGCGCCGCCAGGACGATGGGGCTGTCGCGCCTGACCCTGCCCCATGCGCTGGCGCGCGTGGTGCTGGCCGAGCAGCTGTATCGCGCAGCGTGCATCATGAAGGGGCATCCCTATCATCGCGACTGAATGGAGAAGACGACGGCATGCTGGTGGAAAAACGCATCTATCTGGCTTCGCAGTCGCCACGCCGGCGGGAGCTGCTGAAGCAGATCGGTGTGGCTTTCGACGTGCTGCCGCTCCGTTCGGGACCGGGGCGGCTCGACGTCGTCGAGACGCCCCGCGTCGGGGAGTGCGCGCGTGACTTCGTGCAGCGCATGGCGCAGGAAAAAACGGCCTGCGGCTGGCGCGCGGTGGACGCGCGCCACTTGCTGCGCTTTCCGGTTCTTGGCGCCGATACCGTGATCGAGCTCGACGATGCCATACTCGGCAAGCCGGCCGACCGCGTGGAGGCCGAGGCGATGCTCGCGCGCCTGGCGGGGCGCGAGCACTGGGTGCATTCCGCAGTGGCGATTCAGCACGAAGCGCGGCTCGAATTGCGCGTGTCGTCCAGCCGGGTGCGGATCGCGCCGCTCGATACCCCCACCATCATGCGCTACCTCGAAAGCGGCGAATACCTGGGCAAGGCCGGCGCCTACGCGATCCAGGGACGCGCGGCGGCGTTTGTCGAATGCATCGAGGGCAGCTACAGTGGCATCATGGGTTTGCCGTTATATGACACGACGCTGTTGTTGAGGAGGTTCGGCATCGTCGTCTGACGCCGTTGCCATATCCAAGCCGGTCCGGCTTCCGCGCGTCGGGAGCGTGCCGGCTTGGATCTGGAAATGGAAGCATGCGTGTCATGAGCGAAGAAATCCTGGTCAACGTCACGCCGCAGGAAACGCGCGTCGCGGTGATGCATCTGGGGGCCGTGCAGGAGCTGCACATCGAGCGCGCGAAGTGCCGCGGCCTGGTCAGCAATCTTTATATGGGACGCGTGGTCCGCGTGCTGCCGGGCATGCAGTCCGCCTTCATCGACATCGGCCTGGAGCGCGCCGCCTTCCTGCACGTCGCCGATATCTGGGAGGAGCGGCGCAGCGGCGAATCGGAGCGGCCGATCGAGCAGATTCTGCACGAGAGCCAGAAGCTCATGGTGCAGGTGATCAAGGATCCCATCGGCACCAAGGGCGCGCGCCTGTCGACGCAGATCAGCTTTGCCGGGCGCTATCTCGTATACCTGCCGCAGGAAAGCCATATCGGCATCTCGCAGAAAATCGAAGGCGAGGAGGAACGCGAATTCCTGCGTCACAAGCTGCAGCAGCTGATACCGCCCGACGTCACCGGCGGCTTCATCGTGCGCACCATGGCGGAAGCCGCGGAGGACGCCGAGATCGTCGCCGACATCGAATACCTGCAGCGGCTGTGGCGCAGCATTCAGGCGCGTGTCGACTGCGACGTGCCCTGCCTGCTCTACCAGGATCTCGATCTTTCGCTGCGCGTGCTGCGCGACTTCGTCAACGCCGACACCACGCGCATCCTCGTCGACTCGCGTGAAACCCACCAGCGCATGGCGGAATTCGCGCAGAACTACACCTATGCCGTGCTCGACAAGCTGCAGCATTATGGCGCCGACCGCCCGCTGTTCGACCTGTACGCAATCGAGGACGAGATCGCCAAGGCACTCGGACGGCGCGTCGACCTGAAATCGGGCGGCTATCTCATCATCGATCAGACCGAGGCGCTCACCACCGCCGACGTCAACACCGGCGGCTTCGTCGGCGCGCGCAATTTCGACGACACCATCTTCAAGACCAATCTCGAGGCGGCGCAGGCGATCGCCCGCCAGCTGCGCCTGCGCAACCTCGGCGGCATCGTCATCATCGATTTCATCGACATGGAGAACGCCGAGCACCAGGAGGCCGTGCTCACCGAACTGAAGAAGGCGCTCGCACGCGACCCCATGCGCACCACCGTCTCCGGCTTCTCCACCCTCGGCCTGGTCGAGATGACCCGCAAGCGCACGCGCGAATCGCTCGCGCACGTACTGTGCGAGACGTGCCCCACCTGTGCCGGACGTGGCGAAATCAAGACCGCGCAGACCGTATGCTACGACGTCCTGCGCGAAATCCTGCGCGAGGCGCGCCAGTTCGACGCGCGCGAATACCGCATCGTCGCCGCGCAGAGCGTCATCGACCTGTTCCTCGACGAGGAATCCGGCAGCCTCGCCCAGCTCATCGAATTCATCGGCAAGCCGGTGTCGCTGCAGGTCGAGACGGCGTATCCGCAGGAGCAGTACGACATCATTCTGTTGTGAGGGGGGGTGTCCGCGAAGGAAAGGAACCTGAACTCGTTTTGGGTTTTCTTTGCGTCTCTTCGCGCCCTTCGCGGATGAAAGGTTTTCCATGAAACAGCCCCCCGGCTACTGGCCCACCGCCTGCGCCGAACTCGCCGCGGCCGACCCGGTGATGGCGGCGCTCATCGCCGCCCATCACGATGCGGTGCTCGGCACCCGCGGCGACCCCTTCGAAACGCTGGTGCGCGCCATCGTCGGGCAGCAGATTTCGGTCAAGGCCGCGGACCGCATCTGGGCGCGCTGCGCGGCGAGCATCGGGGCGGTGACGCCGCAGCGGCTCGCCGGACACGACCCGCAGGCGCTCGCCGCATGCGGCCTGTCGCGCCGCAAGGCGGAATACGTCGTCGATCTGGCGGGTCATTTCGCCGATGGTCGCATCAGGCCCGCGCGCTGGAAGGAAATGGACGACGAAGCGGTGATCGGCGAACTCGTCGACGTGCGCGGCATCGGCCGCTGGACCGCGGAAATGTTCCTCATCTTCAACCTGCGCCGTCCCGACGTCTGGCCGGTCGATGACGTCGGCCTGCAGAAAGCGGTGGCGCGGTATTACCTCGACGGCGTGCGTCCCGCGCCGAAGCTCCTGCGCCAGCTCGGCGAACGCCATGCGCCGTGGCGTACCGTCGCGACCTGGTATCTGTGGCGCGGTCTCGATCCGGGCGTGGTGCAGTACTGAGCCGGGCAACCGCTGCTCAATAATGCGGCGGGATCTCCTCGCGCAGGCTGCGCGGCTCGGCTCCCTGCACGTCCTTGATCTGCCGGTGCAGGAGGCGCAGTTGTTCCTGCAGCAGGTCGATCTGCGCCTGCTGCCGCACCACGGTCTGGTTGAGCGTGTCGAGCAGATCCTCGGCGAAGGCGAGCCTGCTTTCGACTTCGGTCAGGCGGTCTTCCATCAATGCGACTCCGGCAGCAGCGGGATGACGAGGTTTTCCAGCCGCGGATAGTGAAGCTGTCCTTTCACCGTGTGGCGGATGCGGCCTTCCGTGTCCATCACGAACGAGAACGGCACGCTGGGTACGTGGCCGAAGGCGGCGGCAACCGAGGTGTTGGTCGGCGCGGCGGGGAACACGTAGCCCTTGTCACGCATCCAGGCGGCGATCTTCGCGGGCGGGTCGTCGACGCTGATCGACACCACCTCGAAGCCGCGTTCGCGGTAGTTCTGCCAGAATTCCTCGATCACCGGCTTTTCCTTGCGGCAATAGGGACACCAGGTCGCCCAGAAATTCACCAGCACGACCTTGCCGCGGAGCGCCTCGCCGGTCAGCACGTGGCCGTCGGTGAGCGTCACCCGCCACGGCGGTACGACGCGGTTTTCCTCGCTGACGTCGGCCAGCGGACGGAACCACAGCCAGACGACCAAAGCCAGTAGAATCAGGGTCAGCGGACTCGGCGTCCATTTCTTGAGAGTGGTTCTATCCATGCTGTGGCTGAAGTCGTTTCATATCGTGATGGTGGTGAGTTGGTTCGCCGGGCTGTTCTACCTGCCGCGCATCTTCGTCAACCTCGCGATGGAGAGCCATGACGCCGCCCGCGACCGCCTGCTCCTGATGGCCGGCAAATTGTACCGGTTCGTCACCCCCATCATGTGGCTGACGCTCGCCACCGGCATCTGGCTGTGGCTCGCGTATTTCCCCCTGTCGATGAACTGGATGTGGGCCAAGCTTGCGCTGGTCGCCGGCCTGGTCGGCTATCACCACGTCTGCAAAAGCCTGCTGCGCGCATTCGAAGCCCGACAGAACACCAAATCGCACGTCTGGTTCCGCTGGTTCAACGAAATCCCGGTGATCGTGCTGCTGGTCGTGGTGCTGCTGGTCGTGCTGAAGCCGTTTTGACTTTTTTTCATCCGCGAAGCGCGCGAAGGAAAAGAACCGGCTTGCTTTGGATCCAAAAAATCCATTCGCACATCGACACGTGACCAATCAGCCCGAACGGCCTGTTAAACTCCCATGCGGTCCTGGTAGGCGCGGCGCCCTCGCCGCGATTGTCGGGCGGTGGAGCCTTTACGGCATCGGGCCGAGGGCGGCCCTCCAACAGCCGCCCCGTGTGGCGCACCGCTTGCGGTACAAATAGGCGTTTGCATCGCGCGAGGGCCGGATTCGGCGCGCAAGCGGGTCCCCTGCCGCCTAATGGACAATCCGGGTTGGATTGTCTTCGCGTCCCTTCGCGTCCTTTGCGAACAAAAGGTTTTCCATGAAACAGCTCCCCTGCGTCATGCGATTGTGATGAGGCAAAATTCTTTCCACGAAGGACGCGAAGCAACGCGAAGGAAAAGTCGGCAGTCGCTTTGGGTTTTCTTCGTGCCCCTTCGCGTCCTTCGCGGATAAATTGTTTGTTGAAAGCCCAATGTGAAAACCGAACCTCGGCGTAAGCCGCCGCACCCCGAGCGCGACGCGCTGCCGCCTGCCAGTCATTTCGCCACCTGCCCGCGCGGGCTGGAGGAACTGCTGGTGGCCGAACTGACCGCTGCCGGCGCGCAGGTGGTGCGCCAGGTTCCCGCCGGCGTGCTGTTCGCGGCCGACGCCGCCGCGGAGATGCGCGCCAACCTCACGTCGCGCATCGCCACCCGCATCCTGCGCAAGGTCGGCTACACCCGCTACAGGAAGGAAGAACACATCTACCGCGCCGCGCTCGAGCTGCCGTGGCCCGCCTGGTTCGACGTGAAGAAGACCATCGCGGTCAAGGTCGGTGCGCAGAACGCGCCGCTGAAAAGTCTCAATTTCATCACGCTGAAGATCAAGGACGCCATCTGCGACCGCTTCCGCGAGGAAACCCGCGCGCGTCCCAGCGTCGACACCGAAACACCCGACGTGCCGGTGTACGCCTTTCTCACCAGCGACGCCGCGACCTTCTATCTCGACACCAGCGGCGAGCCGCTGTTCAAGCGCGGCTTCAAGCGCGAGGCGAGCGCCGCCTCGATCAAGGAAAACCTCGCCGCCGGCATGCTCATGCTGTCCGGCTGGAAACCCGGTACGCCGTTTCTGGATCCGCTGTGCGGCGCCGGCACCATCCTGCTCGAAGCCGCCGACATGGCGCTCGATCGCGCGCCGGGCCGCGCGCGTCGTTTCGCCTTCGAGCACTACCGCGACTTCGACGCCGCGTTGTGGCAGCGCATCAGGGCCGAGGCGAAAGCGCGGGAAAAATCGCTCACGCGCCTGCCCATCTTCGGCGCCGATCGGGACCGCTGGGTACTCGACAAGGCGAGGAACAACCTGGCCGCGGCCGGCTACGCCGACGCCATCGAACTGACGCTCGCCGACGTATTGGACCTGAAAGCCCCGGCGCCGGCCGGCACCATCGTCACCAACCCGCCCTACGGCGAGCGCATCGGCGACGTCGAGGATCTCGCCGAGTGGTATCCGCTGCTCGGCGACTGGCTGAAGCGGAACTTCGCCGGCTGGGAGGCGTGGATCATCTCCGGCGATCCGCTGCTGCCGAAGCTGATCGGCCTCAAGGCCGGGCGCCGCATTCCGCTGTTCAACGGGCAGATCGAGACGCGGTTTTTGCAGTACAAGCTGATCGCGGGGTCGATGAAGGGGAAAAAAATACCGGCGGCCTGAATGCGCATGCCTGGATAACTTGCCACATACCCAGAAAGGGCATTAACATGCCCGAAATGGGTATGGAAAAAACAACTGGACCCCTGAAGCCAAGTGCCACCGGGTCGCGCGTGTTGGTCCCGCTACGGACGGGGCTCGCCGATGCCTTGTTTTCGGGCACGCAGCAGCGTGTGCTGGCCTTGCTGTTCGGCCAGATTGGGCGCAGTTTTTTTACCAATGAGTTGATCGGCCTGGTCGGTGCCGGCTCGGGAGCGGTGCAGCGCGAGCTTAAGCGGCTGGTGGAGAGCGGTTTGGTGACCGTGACGAGCGTCGGCAGCCAGAAGCATTACCGGGCCAACCGGGAAGCGCCTGTTTTCGAGGAGTTGCGCAGCATCGTGGCCAAGACCCTGGGGGCCGCGGAAATGCTGCGCGCGGCGCTGGCGCCGCTGGGTGATACGGTGCGGCTGGCGCTGGTTTACGGCTCGGTGGCCAAGGGTAGCGACACGGCGCAGAGCGACATCGATCTGTTGCTGGTATCCGATACGCTGACCCTGGAACAGGTCTATGAGGTGCTGGCGCCGGTTGAACAGCGACTTGGTCGCCGCATCAGTCCGACCTTGTATGCGGTGGCGGAATTCCGCCGCCGCAGGACAAGCGGCAATCCGTTTCTCACCAAGGTGCTGGCCGGCGAGACCATTCCGCTGACGGAAGACCACGATGACCTCCTCGCCGCTGGATAACCTGGCCCGCATCGGCAAGCTCAAGACCGAGCCGCCGGTACAGGCCGAATTCGACGGGCTGGTCCGTTCGGGCCGGATACGCCTGCGCGACGCGGAGAACGCCGCGCTTTCGCTGGAGAGCCGTTGTTTCGACCTTGCCTACAACGCGGCGCATGCCTTGTCGCTGGCGGCGCTGCGCTGGCATGGCTACCGCTCCGAGAACCGTTACCTGGTGTTCCAGTGCCTGGAGCACACCATCGGGCTGGAAAAGGCGCAATGGCGGGTTCTCGACCAGGCGCACAACAAGCGCAATCTCGCCGAATACGAAGGCGACGTGGACGCGGACAATGCATTGGTGGATGCCCTGATTCGGGCGGCGTAATCGCCAAGGCAGGCAAGCCGATGGTCAAGGTCATCCCGCTGGAGCCCGCTGAAGCGGGAACGGCAAGCCGCCTGGGTTTCATGGCCGGAGAGTTTTCGGTGCCGGATGACTTTGACCAGATGGGTAGCAGCGAGACCGAACGCCTGTTCGCTGGACGCGAGGCTTGAACCTGCTGCTCGACACCCAGCTGCTGCTGTGGGCGGCGAGCGAGCCCAAGCGGTTGTCGGCCAAGGCGCGTACGCTGTTGCTCGACCCCGCCAATCACCTCGTCTTCAGTGCCGCCAGCCTGTGGGAGATCAGCATCAAGAACGGGCTCGATCGCGTGGATTTTAATGTCGATCCGCGCCGGTTGTGGCGCATGCTGCTGGTGAGTGGCTATCGCGAACTGCCCATCGCCAGCGAACACACGGTCGCAGTAAACGAGTTGCCGAACCTGCACGGAGACCCATTCGACCGCATCCTCGTCGCGCAGGCGCGGGTGGAAGGCTTGACCTTGCTGACCATGGACAAGGCTGTGGCGAAATACGGCGACGGCGTGAGGAAAGTGTGACGGCAATGGTGTCTGAACAGCCCCCAATTATTACAACTCCAGTTATTACCCAACCGTAACGCCCAACTACTACTCAAAAACGCTCTTCTGGATTGCCGTGTCGCTACGCTCCTCGCAATGAGGACGTGTTCAGAACTTCCTCAAACGATATCGAGGTGATCCAGCCCGGCCATCATGTCGCGCCCCTTGGACTCCTGGCCGTGCAGCTTGATCTTCAGGCGCAGGTCGTTGAGGCTGTCGGCGTTCCTCAGTGCGTCCTCGTAGGAAATCATGCCGGCCTCGTAGAGATCGAACAGCGCCTGGTCGAAGGTCTGCATGCCGAGTTCGCGCGACTTCGCCATGATTTCCTTGATCTCGTGGACCTGGCCCTTGAAGATCAGGTCGGAGATCAATGGCGAGTTGAGCAGGATCTCGACGGCGGCGATGCGGCCGCCGGCACCCTTGCGCGGCACCAGGCGCTGCGAGATGAAGGACCTGAGATTGAGCGAGAGGTCCATCAGCAGCTGGTCGCGCTTTTCCTCGGGGAAGAAGTTGATGATGCGGTCGAGTGCCTGGTTGGCGCTGTTGGCGTGCAGGGTCGACAGGCAGAGGTGGCCGGTTTCGGCGAAGGCGATGGCGTATTCCATGGTGTCGCGATCGCGGATTTCACCGATGAGGATGACGTCGGGCGCCTGGCGCAGCGTGTTCTTCAGCGCGGAGAACCAGTTGTCGGTGTCGATGCCGACTTCGCGCTGGGTGACGATCGACTTTCTGTGCTCGTGCACGAATTCGATCGGGTCCTCGATGGTGATGATGTGCCCCGCGTCGTTCTCGTTGCGATAGCCGACCATCGCCGCGAGCGAAGTCGATTTGCCGGTGCCGGTGCCGCCGACGAAGATGACCAGGCCGCGCTTGATCATGGCGACGTCCTTCAGGATCGGCGGCAGGTTGAGGTCCTCGAGCCTGGGGATCGTGGTGTTGATCGTCCGCATGACGACGCCGACGCGTCCCTGCTGCACGAATACGTTGACGCGGAAGCGGCCGATGTCGGGTGGGCTGATCGCGAAGTTGGACTCGTGGGTCGCCTCGAAGTCGCGCCACTGCCGCTCGTTCATCATCGAGCGCGCAAGTTCGCTGGTGTGGCCGGGGGTCAGGGTCTGGTTCGACACCGGGGTGATCTTGCCGTCGACCTTGATCGCGGGCGGGAAGCCGGCGGTGATGAAAAGGTCGGATGCGCTCTTCGCCAGCATCAGGCGGAGCAGGTCGTGGACGGTTTTCTCGGCGTTCATTGCGGATCCTTGGTTCGGGCTGGTGCCAGCCCGATGCGGGGAAAATGCCGGCGTGCGGCGTTCAGCCGAAGAAGGCATCCTTGTTCTGCGCCGCGCCGCGCGCGACGCCCGGGGCGACGAGGTTGCGCCGCACGAGGTCCTGCAGGTTCTGGTCGAGGGTCTGCATGCCCAGGTTGCCGCCGGTCTGGATCGCCGAGTACATCTGCGCGACCTTGTTTTCGCGGATCAGGTTGCGGATCGCCGGAGTCCCGATCATGATTTCGTGCGCGGCGATGCGGCCGGTGCCGTCCTTGGTCTTGAGCAGCGTCTGCGAAATCACCGCGCGCAGCGATTCCGACAGCATCGAGCGCACCATTTCCTTTTCCGCGGCCGGGAAGACGTCGACCACGCGGTCGATGGTCTTGGCGGCCGACGAGGTGTGCAGGGTGCCGAACACCAGGTGGCCGGTCTCGGCGGCGGTCAGTGCCAGGCGGATGGTCTCCAGGTCGCGCAATTCGCCCACCAGGATCACGTCCGGGTCTTCCCGCAGCGCGGAACGCAGCGCGTTGTTGAACGACAGGGTGTGGGGGCCGACCTCGCGCTGGTTGATCAGGCATTTCTTGCTCTGGTGCACGAATTCGATCGGATCCTCGACGGTGAGGATGTGCGAGTACTGGTTTTCGTTGATGTAGTCCATCATCGCCGCCAGCGTCGTCGATTTGCCCGAGCCGGTGGGGCCGGTCACCAGCACGATGCCGCGTGGCTGATCGGCGATCTCCTTGAAGATGGCGGGGCAGTCGAGTTCCTCCAGCGTCAGCACCTTGGAGGGAATCGTGCGGAACACGGCGCCGGCGCCGTATTGCTGGTTGAAGGCATTGACGCGAAAACGCGCGAGCGAGGGAATCTCGAAGGAGAAGTCGATTTCCAGCGTTTCCTCGTAGATCTTGCGCTGGCTGTCGTTCATGATGTCGTACACCATGCGGTGCACGTCCCGGTGTTCCATCGGCGGCAGGTTGATGCGGCGAATGTCGCCGTGAACGCGAATCATGGGCGGCAGGCTCGACGACAGGTGCAGGTCGGATGCCTTGTTCTTGACGGAAAAAGCCAGCAGTTCGGAAATGTCCACGTGGGCCTCGTTCTGTATGGATGGAATTTTGGCGGATAATGGCCGTCATGAGTAACGGCCAGGACAGGGATGAACTTGAGTCCGCCGCCGCGCGCCTCGGGGCCGTGCGGGAACGGATCGCACGTGCCTGCGACGCCTCCGGGCGGGATCCTGCGACGGTGCAGCTGCTGGCGGTGAGCAAGACCTTCGGCGCCGCGGCGGTGCGCGCGCTGGCGGCCGCGGGGCAGCGCGCGTTCGGCGAGAATTACGTGCAGGAAGCCCTCGCGAAGATGGCGGCGGTCCAGGCGCCGGACGTCGACTCCACCGCCGGCGCCGCGGCCCCGCGAGCGCAATCCCCGCTCCATCCGCTGGCGTGGCACTTCATCGGCCCCATCCAGAGCAACAAGACGCGCGCCATCGCGGAGCACTTCGCCTGGGTGCACGGCGTCGACCGCCTGAAGGTGGCCGAGCGCCTGGCGCGCCAGCGCCCGCCCGAAATGCCGCCGCTGCAGGTGTGCCTGGAAGTCGACGTCAGCGGCGAGGCGAGCAAGGGTGGCGCGAGTCCCGCCGAGCTGCCGGCGCTGGCCGACGCGGTGGCGCGCCTGCCGCGTCTGCGCCTGCGCGGACTGATGGCGATTCCCGCGCCGACGCCGGATCCCGCGCTGCAGCGCGCGGCATTCCGCCGCGTGCGCGAACTGCTGGAGGCTCTCGAACTGCGCGGACACGATCTCGACACCCTGTCGATGGGCATGTCGGCCGATCTCGAGGCGGCCATACTCGAAGGCGCGACCATCGTGCGCGTGGGGACCGCGCTGTTTGGCGAAAGGAATTACGGTCATGCATAAAATCAGCTTCATCGGCGGCGGCAACATGGCCGCCGCCATCATCGGCGGACTGGTCGCCAGCGGCACGGCGCCGACCGACATCGAAGTGGTGGAAATCAACGCCGACGCGCGCGCGCAGCTGGCGGCGCGTTTCGGCGTGGTCACGCACACCGAGCTGGCCCATGCGCGCCTGCATCCGCTGCTGGTGCTGGCGGTCAAGCCGCAGGGCCTGCCCGCGGTCGCCGCCGCGTTGGCGGCACGCGTGGCGGGGCATCTGGTGATCTCGATCGCCGCCGGGGTGCGTGTGGCCGATCTGTCGCGCTGGCTGGGCGGCCACGCACGCATCGTGCGCAGCATGCCCAATACGCCGGCGCTGGTGCGTGCGGGGGTGGCGGGGCTCTATGCAGCCCCCGGCGTTGCCGCCGCCGCGCGCTCGCAGGCCGAAGCCGTGCTGCGCGCCGTGGGCGGCGTGGTATGGGTCGAGGACGAAACGCAGCTCGATGCCGTGACCGCGGTTTCGGGCAGCGGGCCGGCGTACGTCTTCTACTTCCTCGAATCCCTGGAAGCGGCGGCGCTGGCGCAGGGCCTGGCACCGGCGACGGCGCGCCAGCTCGCGCTGCAGACCTGCTTCGGCGCGGCCAAGCTGGCACTGGAGTCGGGCGAGGAACCCGGCGTGCTGCGCGCGCGCGTCACCTCCAAGGGAGGCACGACCGAGCGCGGTGTCGCCGAGCTGGAAGCGGCTGCCGTCAAGGCCGCCATCGGCCGGGCGGTGGACGCGGCGAGCCGGCGCAGCGCCGAACTCGGCGACGAACTGGGGCGCCTGGCATGATCGCCGGAGCGCTGGCCTTCCTCGTCCAGACGCTGGGCAACCTGTTCGCCATTGCGCTGCTGCTGCGCTTCATGATGCAGCTGTTCCGCGTGCCGTTCCGCAATCCCTTCGCGCAGTTCGTCGTCGCGCTGACGGATTTCGCGGTGAAGCCGTTGCGGCGGGTGGTTCCGGGGCTGTTCGGCCTCGATCTGGCGTGTCTCGCGGCGGCGCTCGCGGTGGAATTCGTGGTGGTCGCCGCCGGCCACTGGCTGGGCGGCTTCCCCTTCGCGCTGGCGGGTGCGCGCGTGTGGCCGGTGTTGTTCGGGCTGGCTGTGGTGCGCCTGGTGAGCCTCGCCGTCTACCTCGTCATCGGCCTTGCCCTGGTGCGCGCGGTGTTGTCCTGGATCAATACCGACTCGCCGCTGGCGCCGGTGGTGTACGAACTGTCGGAACCCTTCCTGCGGCCCTTGCGCCGCTTCGTTCCGCTGGTCGCCAACATCGATCTCACGCCGCTGGTGCTGTTCGTCCTGTGCCAGCTGGTGCTGATGGTGCCGGTGCTCGCGATGGAGCGCGCCCTGCTCGGTGCGCTCTGAGACGGCCGCCCCGGTGTGGGCACGCCGCGCCGGCGACGCCTGGCTGCTCGATCTCCACGTCCAGCCGGGGGCGCGGGTGAGCGGCGTCGCGGGCCTGCACGGCGCGCGCCTCAAGCTAAAGATTGCCGCGCCGCCGGTCGATAACAAGGCGAACGAGCAGCTGCTGGCCTGGCTCGCGGGCGTCCTGGGGGTGGCGAAATCCGCGCTGCGCCTGGAACGGGGAGAAACCTCGCGGCAGAAAACGGTCGCCGTCAGGGGCGTCGACGCGCCCTGGGTTCTGCTTCAACCCGAAAACCGTCGTTGACCATCCCCCCATGCCTTTACGCGAAGCGCATGAACGCCGGATCGCCCGTCCTCGCCAGGCGTTGCTTGCAGGACGTGTCCGGCGGCGGCTTCCAAGTTGAGAAAAGCAGCAGGACATGAGCATCCATCTGGAAAAGGAAGTTGCAGACTACAGCGAACGCCGCCTGAAACTGGCGAGCGCGATCACCGGGTATGCCGATTGGCTGGATCGCCAGCACGGCATCGACGCCGAGCGCACCCTGCGCCTGGCGGACATCGCCGCCAGCCTGCGCCAGGATCGCCTGGTGGTGGCCTTCGTCGCCGAATTCTCGCGCGGCAAGACCGAGCTCATCAACGCGCTGTTCTTTGCCGATCACGGGCAACGCCTGCTGCCGTCCGACGTCGGCCGCACCACCATGTGTCCGACCGAACTCGGCTACAGCCCCGGCGAGGCGCCCAGCCTGCAGCTGCTGCCGATCGAGACGCGGCGGCGCGAGGAGTCGCTGGCGCGCCTGAAGCGCATGCCGGTCGAATGGTGTCGCGTATCCCTCGATCCGGAAGACCCGCGCCAGCTGCAGGAAAGCCTGAAAAAGCTCGCCGAAACCCGGCCGATGCCGGCGGTCGAGGCGATCGAACTCGGACTGTGGCACGGCGAAGACGACGGCGACCGCCACGCGCTGCGTCCCGACGGCACGGTCGAGGTGCCCGTCTGGCGCTACGCCATGGTCAACTACCCGCACCCCTTGCTGGAGGCCGGGCTCACCATTCTCGACACCCCGGGCCTCAATGCGCTGGGCACCGAACCCGAGTTGACGCTTTCGGTGATCCCCGGTGCGCACGCCGTCCTCTTCCTGCTCGGCACCGACACCGGAGTGACCCGCTCGGACCTGGCGATCTGGCAGAAGCACGTGCATCGCCATGCCAATCATCACGTCGCGGTGCTGAACAAGATCGACATGCTGTGGGACGAGCTGAAGCACGACGCCGAGGTGCGCGCCACCATCGAGCGCCAGGCCGAGGAAACCGCGCGCGTGCTCAAGCTGCCGCGTGCCGCCGTATTCGCGGTGTCGGCGCAGAAGGCGCTGGCGGCGAAAGTGCGCGGCGACGAGGAACTGCGCCTGCGGTCCGGCATCGATGCGCTGGAATATCTGCTCGCGCACCAGATCGTCCCGGCACGGCGCGACATGCTCTTCCATTCCATCGGCCGCGAAATCAACGCCATGCTCGACGAGAGCCGGCTCGACCTGTCGGCGCGCCTCAAGCGCACCAGCGACGAACTCATCCAGCTCACCCAGCTTTCCGGCAAGAACCGCGAGCTGATCGAGCACAGCCGCGCCGAGCTGCAGCGCGAAAAAGAGGCGTACGACGCCACCGCCGAGCAGTTTCGCGCAACGCGCGGGAGCCTGGAGCAGCGCGGCAGGGATCTGATGGAGGCGCTGTCCGAGGCGACGGTCGACACCATTCTGAAGGATGGCCGTGCCGCGATGGAGGGCAGCTGGACCACGCACGGCCTCACCCAGGGCATTCGCCAGCTGAGCGTGCAGATGAACACGCGGCTGCAGCACGCCAGCGCGCAGGCCAACCAGATACTGGACGTGCTGGAGCGGGCGTACACGCGCTTTCATCGCGAGCATCGGCTGCCGAAGATGCAGGTGCCGCGGCTCAACCTCGGCGCCTACCGCAACCGGCTGCAGGCGCTTACCGTGGAGACCGAAGCCTTCTGCCGCGATCCGGCCAACCTCATGCTGGAAAAGCGCTTCATGATCCGCCGCTTCTACGCGGGCCTGGCCGAAGAGGCGCGCAAGACCTTCCTGCTCGCGCGCACCGAGGCCGAACGCTGGCTGCGGATCGCGCTCGATCCCGTGATGGCGCGCATCCGGGAGCACAAGCACTATCTCGACACCCGCCTGTCCAGCCTGCAGCGCATCCTGGAGAACATGGGCACGCTGCACAATCGCATGGCGCAGCTGAAGCAGCAGATCGAGCGCCTGCGTCGCGACAAGGTCGAACTGGGAGGCATCGGCGAGAGCCTCGCCGGCTGAGCCCCGTCGACCATCCAGGTTGTCGTCCTGAGCCCGCAGCCCGTCGGCGGCGCGCCTACCTGGCACCGTGGTTTCGAAGGTCGAAGGGGGACGATCCACGTGCCGCATCGGCCATGGCCGATGCGGCACGTGGATCGTCGTATGCGGGAGGCCGGGGGAGAATGGGACCCGGCCTCCCGCGCCCGGTTACGGCTGTTGCGGATCCTCCTCATCCGCCCGGGCCGGAGCCGGCTCCGGCTGGATGGTCGCCGGCTCCGGCCCGGCTGCCGTGCCGTCGACCTGCTCGACGGCGTCGTCCTGTGTCTGCTGCACGGCCTGTTCCGCCGCCGGCTCGATGGGATCGACGTTGTCGCAGCCACAAAGCGTCAGCAGGCCGGCGAGCGCCGCGAGCGTGCCCAGGGTGGCGTGCCGGGACGCGCCGGGTGCGGCCGAATGTTCTCTCGGACCCATCCTGGTCACTTTGTTTCCGATTCGCCGGCGGCGTGGGAAAACTCCTCGCGACTCAAGACCCTGTCGCCGTCGGCGTCCTTCTGCGCGAAGGCCGCTTCGCTGCCGCCGGCGGCCTGGAATTCCTCCAGGGTGACGACGCCGTCGCCATTGGTGTCCGTGGCCGCGAAATCGCTCACGGCCGAAGCGGCAAGCGCCGCGGAGGTGGCGAACGCGCTCAATGCGCAGAACAGGGCAAGATTGGTGATGTGATGCGAAACGGGTTTCATCTCGATATGGCTCCTATGACAGTCAGAATCGAATGCCGAGGCATTCAAACCGTACACAGCGACAACCGTGCCAGGTCGCAATTGATCCGTATGATCAACAACTTGGCGTGAAGAAGCGAAGGCGGCGACGGAAGTACGGCGGATGGTTTGCCGATTGCTGTCGCGCAGCGGCGACAGCTGCGGCTGAACGTCGCCAAGCGGTTGTTTTGCTTGCCATAAATTGTCGCTTGTGGGCGACATCGGCAGCACGCGGGACGGCTCAGCCGCCGTCGTCGCGGGTGCGGAACAGCACGGGGTCGAGGTTGTGGCGCTGCAGCAGGCGATACACTTCGGTACGGTTGCGCCCAGCGAGGCGCGCGACTTCGCTGGCCTGGCCGCGCGTGAGCTTGAGCAGGCTGACGAGGTAGTCGCGCTCGAAGGCGGCGCGCGCTTCGGCCAGTGGCTGGATTTCCGCCGGCTTGTCGCGCAGTGCGCGCGCCACCAGCGCGGCGGGGATGGTGGAGGCCGGACACAGCGCAACGCATTGCTCCAGCACGTTGTGGAGTTGGCGGACGTTGCCCGGCCAGTCCGCCGCGGCGAGCATGTCGAGGGCGTCGGGAGCGAAGCCGTGGATGCGGCGCTGGTAGCGGGTGGCGAGCGTGGCGAGGAAGTGCTGCGCCAGGAGCGGGATGTCCTCGCGCCGCGCGCGCAGCGGCGGCAGCACGAGGTTGACGACGTTGAGACGGTAATACAGGTCTTCGCGGAAGCGGCCCTCGGCGATCGCCTCGTCGAGGTCGCGGTGGGTGGCGGAGAGGATGCGCACGTCGACCTTGCGCGCGCCGGTGGCGCCGACCGGGCGCACCTCGCCTTCCTGCAGCACGCGCAGCAGCTTGACCTGCAGCGGCAGCGGCATGTCGCCGACCTCGTCGAGGAACACGGTCCCGCCGTCGGCGCTCTGGAACAGGCCCGGATGGTCGCGCCCGGCGCCGGTGAAGGCGCCCTTGACGTGGCCGAACAGCTCGGATTCGAGCAGCTCGGCGGGGATCGCGCCGCAGTTGATGGCGACGAAGGGACGCGCATGGCGCGGACTGGTGCGGTGCACGGCGCGCGCGAGCAGTTCCTTGCCGGTGCCCGACTCGCCCTGGATCAGGAGCGCGGCGCCGCTTCGTGCCGCCAGCCGCGCCTCGGCGAGCAGCGTCTCCATCGCCGGACTGGCGGTGATGATTTCGCTGCGCCAGGCGTCGTCGGCGGCGTCGCCGGCGCTGCCGGCCAGCCGCGTGGCGCGCCGCAGCAGGTCGATGAGAGTGGGCGCATCGTAGGGCTTGGTGAGATAGCCGAACAATCCCTGCTGGGTGGCGGCGACCGCGTCGGGGATGGTGCCGTGCGCGGTCAGCACGATCACCGGCAGCGCCGGGTCGCGCGCATGGATGGCGCGGAACAGCGCCATGCCGTCCATGCCGTGCATCTGCATGTCGGTCAGCACGGCGTCGGGGCGGGCCAGTGCGAGCTGCGTCAGCGCCGCCTCGCCGCTGTCCACGGCGTCGACGCGGAAGCCGTTCGCCTCCAGGCGCAGGGTGATCAACGCGCGCAATGCCGCGTCGTCGTCGACGACGAGGATGGCGGGCTTCTTCATGCGGACGCTGCGCGAAGATTCATGGTGCATGGATCGGGGCATTGTGTTGCTGCAGGGATTTTTCCAGCGCCTTGATCTGGTTCAGCTTCTCCTGCAAGACCTGTGCCTGCGCGCTTTGCTGGCGCAGTTCGATGCGCGCCCGCAGGGCGCGCTTCATCAGCTCGATCACCGCGCGGGCGCGTGGCGTCGCCGCGTCGATCGCGCCCAGGCTCTTCAAGGCACGCTCGAAGGCCTCGATGCCTTCCTCGCGCTCCAGCAGGGCGGCGTACTGAAAGCGCTTGCCGTCGTCGACACGCCGTTCGGCGTCCAGCGCGACGAGCTCGTGCCGCCGCTGCTCGGGGGCGAGGGCGGCGACGCGTGCGAGCTCGGCGGACACCGCCACGATGTCCAGCCCGTTTTCCGGCGGCGGGGCCGGCTTCAGCTCGATCACCGCGGGCGGTACGCGTGGCGTGGCCGCGTCGCTCGTGTCCAGGCTCTCCAAGGCGCGCTCGAAGGCCTCGATGCCCGCCTCGCGCTCCAGCAGGGCGGTGTGCCGAACGTACGTGCCGTCGTCGGCACGCCGTTCGGTGTCCGGCACGACACGCTCGCGCCGCTGTTGCTCGGGAGTGCGAGCGGCGATGCGTGCGAGTTCGGCGGACACCGCGGCGGCGTCCAGCCCGTGTTGCGGCGGCGGAGCCGGTTTTTCCAACGGCAGCGCGCAGGCACTCAGCATCGATAGCCAGGCAGCGGGCAGGACGGATATCAGCTTCATCGGGACGACAGTCGTTATGCGGGCCAGGTTAAACGAAAACAGGTCGACCACGGTGCGCAGTCGACGACTTCGGCGGCGCCGCCGGCGGCGAGCTGCGCCTCGCGCACAATCGACAGCCCGAGGCCGCTGCCCTGCACGGCGCTGGCGGGCTGGTCGACGCCCTGGAAGAACGGCTCGAACACGCGATGGCGCTCGGCGGAGGGAATGCCCGGACCCATGTCGCACACCCACAGCGCCACCGCGCCCTCCTGCGCCGCGCTCTTCATCAAAATGCGCTCGCCCTCGGGGCTGAAGCGAATCGCGTTGGACAACAGATTGTCCAGCGCAGTTTCCAGCTGTGCGCGATCGGCGCGTACCGTGGCGGCGGCGAACTGCGTGTCGACGCCGAGGCGGCGCGCGTCGAGCGCGAGCCGGTGGCGCGCCAGCACGCCGTCCGCCACCTCCGCCAGCGGCTGTTCCGCGGCCGCCGTCTGCTCCGGCGTGCGCACCATGCCGCCGTAGCGAATGAGTTCCTCGATGCGCTGCTGCAGGTCGCGGCTGCCGTGGTCCATGATGGTGACGATGTCGCGCTGGCGCGCGTTGAGACGACCGGCGAGCTCGTCGTCGAGGAGCGCGACGCCTTCGCGCAGCGAGGCGAGCGGTGTTTTCAGCTCGTGCGAGACGTGGCGCAGGAAGCGCGCCTTCTGCACTTCGAGCGCCTGCAGGCGCTGGCGCAGCCAGTCGATTTCACGCCCCAGCTCGACCATGTCCTGTGGACCGTTGATGGCTGGCAGCGGCGCCAGGTCGGCCTGGCCGAGCTGGCGGATCGCCGCCTTGAGCTGGCGGATGGGGCGGTTGATCAGCCAGGAGAACACCGCCGCCAGCAGCAGCGTCAGCGGCACCAGCGCGAGCCCGAGCCCGATCAGGCGCCGGCGGGTGGACTGCACCGCGGCCTCCAGTGCCTGCCGGTCGCGCTGTACCGCGGCGTCGGCCTGTTCCTGCAGGGTGCGCGCGCCGGTGTGCAACGCGGCGAATTCGGGCTCCAGCGTATGAAAGTGCGCGCTGTCGAGGAAGCCGTCGGGGCGCACCGTCTGGTACAGCGCCGCGCCGGCGTGGCCGAGGCGTGCCAGTGTCGCGCGCGCGGCGGCGTCGGCGAGCGGCGCGTCGAGTTGCGTCAGGCGGGTGCGCAGGGTGGCGTAGGCACGCTCCAGGGCATCGCGGAACTCGGCGTCGCGCAGCAGGTGATACTGGCCGGCGGCGCGCTGGAACTGGCTCACCGATTCCCCCACCTGGCGCACGTCGCGCGTGATCGCGAGGCTGTTGCGGGCGAATTCGCGCTGCGTGTCGACCACGCCCTGCAGCACGTGCACGACGTTGATGAGGCCGCTGGCGAGCGGCACGATCAGCACGCCCATGGCGACGATGACCAGGATGGTGAACGAGCGCGGATAGTAGGGACCGGCGGCCATGCGCACAGGGCGGAACGGAAACCGTACAGCATACCGCGATTCCGCCGCCATGCCCGAGCGCGGCCCGTGCGTCAGGCACGCCGCACGGGATTCCGGCGAAAGGCGCGGCATTTCCATCGTCGGGGCCCCGTCCGCCAATGCACGGCGCACAAATCCATGCACGGGCTATGGATTTTTGCGCCGCGGCGTTTTATATTGGCGGCGGAGGGGAAATGCGCTGGAGCCGGTGAACCGGAACCGCCCATGGCGGCGCGAAATGCCGGCAAGACGGTTTCGCGGGCGCTGCGCGTCGATCGCCACCCCGCCTTGGCGCCTTGCGATGACGGACTGATTCAGCATTGTCCCAGGCGGGCGTGCGGGCCGGGAGGCGGCGATGGCCGTCGGGGTTTGGCGCCCGGCCGTGCGCGCGGCGCTGCCGAAAAACCGCATAAGCCCGCGTGGCAGGCCGCCGATCCGCGCAACGCGTGAACTTGAGGGCATTGGAGCCATGACGTGTGATCGTTTGGTGCCGGATCCGCTGGACGAACGGATGCCGCCGTCGCGGCGTGGATGGGCGGCGGTTTTCGTGCTGGCGGCGGCCAGTGCGGCAGCCGGCATGGCGTACGCGCAGACGCCGCCGGACGCCGGAGCGCTTCAGCAGCAGATCGAGCGCGAGCGCAAACTTCCGTTGCCGCCGCGAAGTGTCCCCGAAAAACCCGCCGCGCCCCCGGCCATGAAGCCGGCCGCCGTATCCGTCGTGGTGAAGGAATTCCGCTTCGCCGGCAACACCCTGCTCGGCGATGCGCAGCTGGCAGCGGCGGTCGCCCCGTACTTGAACCGTTCGCTCGATTTTGCGCAACTGCAGGAAGCGGTCGCTGCCGTCGCCCGCGCCTATCGCGACGCGGGATGGATCGTGCGGGCCTACCTGCCGGCCCAGGACATCACCGAGGGCGCGGTCGTCATCCAGATCGTCGAAGCGGTTTTCGGCCGCCTCCATCTGGAGGGGGGGCCGGGCCGGGTGGCGCCCGAACGACTGGCAACGCTGGTCGCCCGGCAACAGGCCGCGGGCGAACCCTTGAACGCCGATGCGCTCGACCGCGCGCTGCTGCTTGCCGACGACCTGCCGGGCGTCGTCGTGACCGGACAATTGCGCCAAGGCGCGGCCGAGCGCGAGACGGATCTGGTGCTGGCGCAGGCCGCCGAGCCGCTCGTCTCGGGGGAGGCGGTCGTCGACAACGGCGGTGCGCGCTCGACGGGCGCGGAGCGGCTCGGCATCACCCTGGGCCTTGCCAGCCCGCTCGGCAAAGGAGATCGCTTCGCGGCACAGGTCATCCATAGCCGCGGCAGCGACTACGTGCGGCTGACCGCCAGCCAGCCGGTCGGGGCGGATGGATGGCGCGCTGGCGCCAATCTCTCGTACCTGGCGTATGAACTCGTGGGGACGGAGTTCGCTGCGCTCGATGCCGAGGGCACGGTGCGTGGCGCGGGCCTGGACGCGAGCTATCCGCTGATCCGTTCGCGCCTGAAAAACCTTTATGCCTCGTTTGCCTATGATCGCAAGCGTTTCCACAACAAGGCGCTTGGGGTTGCCACGAGCCGCTATGAAACCGAGACCATCGGCGCCATGCTGAACGGCAACGCGTTCGATCGGATGGGCGGAGGGGGCGCGAACGCGCTGGGATTGACGCTTACGCTGGGAGACCTTGATCTGGACGGTTCGCCGAACCAGGCAGTCGACGCCGTGACGACGCGCACCGCGGGGCGCTACGCCAAGCTGCGCTATGCGCTGTCCCGGCAGCAGGTCCTGGCGCCGGCGCTGTCGCTGCTGGTGGCGGTGTCCGGGCAGGAGGCGAGCAGGAACCTCGATTCGTCGGAGAAATTCTATCTTGGCGGGTCGTACGGGGTCCGGGCCTATCCAGTCAATGAAGGAGGGGGTGCCGAAGGGCAGCTGGTCAACGTCGAGCTTCGCTGGAGACTGTCGGAAGGCCTCACCGTGACCGGGTTTTACGATTGGGGCCGCGTCGTGCAGAACGCGTTCAATGACTATCCGGCTTCGGCCGATCCCAATGCCTACGTCCTGAAGGGATACGGCGTGTCCCTCGGGTGGCAAGCCCTGCTCGGGCTTGATTTCCAGGCAGTCTGGGCGCGCCGCGATGGCGACAATCCGAACCCGACCGCCACCGGCAGGGACCAGGACGGCAGTCTCCACAGGAACCAGTGGTGGCTGCTCGCCGGCCTGTCGTTCTGAAGCGGACGAATGCCTGCCGGGACGAGACGGGCCGGAGCCGCGCGTGCGCGGGTGCCCGGTCGGGCGTTCATCGGGGATGGTTTCGCTAAACGCGAGGGTCCACGCTGCCGATATACAGACATGGCCGGATGCCGCCGGGCGGCGTGTCGCGAAGAACCGGGAATACCTGATGCGCCGCGGCCGGCAAGGCGAACTGGGGGAGTGCGAACATGAACAGGATCCATCGTACCGTTTGGAACGAGCGCCTGCAGGCATGGGTGGCGGTTGCCGAATCCGCGAAAGTACGAGGACCGCGCGCATTGGGCGCGGCCGGCATCATGGCCGTATTGCCTGCGCTCGTCATGGCGCAAACGGCCCCGTCCCCCACGGCCCTGCCTTCCGGCGGGAACGTGGTCGCCGGTTCGGCCGTCTTCGCCCCGCACGGTGCCGTCCTGGATGTTCGGCAGACAAGCGCGCGTGCCGCCATCGACTGGCAGACGTTCAACGTCGGCCGCGCCGCCACGGTCAATTTCCTGCAGCCATCCTCCTCGAGCGTCACGCTCAACCGCGTGCTCGATTCGAACCCCAGCCAGATCTTCGGCCGCATTGCCGCGCCGGGCCAGGTTTTTCTCACCAATTCGGCCGGTCTCTATTTCGCGCCCGGCGCCAGCGTGGACGTCGGTGGGCTGGTGGCGAGCACTCGCCCGATCGGCGTCGACGATTTCATGGCCGGCAACTACGTGTTCGACGGCACGAGTACCGGGCGCATCGTGAACCAGGGCAGCCTCAGCGCCGGCCGCGGCGGCAGCGTCGCGCTGATCGCCGCGCAGATCGTCAACGACGGCACGATCGACGCTCCCGGCGGGCAGGTGCTGCTGGGCGCGGGCAACCGCGTCACGCTCGACCTCGGCCGCGCCGTTGCCCTGCAGGTGGAACAGGGCGCGCTCGATGCGCAGATCGAGCAGGGCGGCGCGATCCGCGCCGAACGGGGCGTCGTCTACCTCACCGCCAGGGCCCTCGATGCCCTCCTGGGCTCGGTCATCAGGCACACCGGCGTCACCGAGGCGAGCGGCCTTGCCGAACGCGGCGGACGTATCGTGCTGGAGGCCGACCATATCGCCGTCCAGGGCACGAGCCGGCTCGCCGCCACCGGGGCCGCCGGCGGCGGCGAGGTGCACGTCGGCGGCGAGTGGCAGGGCGGCGGCGCGATGCGCCAGGCCACCACCGTGACGATGGAACGAGGCGCCGTCATCGACGTGTCCGCCACCGGCGACGGGGACGGCGGAACGGCGGTGCTGTGGTCGGACGTCAACGATGCGGCCTCGCAAACGCGGGTTCATGGCGAAGTGCTCGCCACGGGCGGCCCCGAGGGCGGTGATGGCGGGCGGATCGAGACCTCCGGCCGCTGGCTGGACGTGGCGGGCTCCATCGGCGGCGCGTCGGCCCCCTGGGGCGCAGCGGGGCTCTGGCTGCTCGATCCGTATAACGTCACGATCACCGACGCCGGTGCCAACGGCAGTTTCTCCACGAGCGGGGGTACGGATACCTGGACCCCCGGCGGTTCGGGTTCGGCCATCCTCAACACCGACATCGAATCCAGGCTGGCCGCCGGCACCAGCGTCACCATCACCACGGGCACCGCGGGAGGCGAACTCGGCGATGTCACGATCGACGCCCCCATCACCAAAGCCAGCGGCGACGCCGACGTCGCTTTCACTGTCAACGCCGCCAACACCATCGTCGTCAACCAGGCGATCCGCAACACCGGCGGTACGGGCAAGCTGCACGTGGTGCTCGATGCCGACAACGACAACGGCACCGGCGATGGCGTGGGAATGGTGCTGCTCAACGCCGACATCGACACCGGCGGCGGCAACCTCGGCTTCGGTACGGGCCGGTCGGCCACGATCAACGGCATCTCCACCCTGGTGGGCGGCGATGTCTACGTGGCTGGAAGCGGGGCGCGCATGCTCGCCACCGGTGGCGGCCATGTCGACGTCCGCGGAGAAATGATCGTCGCCAACACCAGTGGGCTGTCCATCGACAGTGGCAACGGCAACGTGCACTTTCACGGGCTGCTCAATTCCGGCAACAGCTATGCCAGCGTCAGCTATTTGGGAAACTGGGACGCGGCGCGCAGCCATGCACAGTCGGGAACCGGTGCCGACGTGGGGGATGCCTATCTCGCGACCATCACCTCGCGCCTGGAAAACGCCGTCGCCGGCCGCACGGTGAATTACAACGAGAGCTGGCTCGGTGGCGGCCGCGTCGTCGGCATCTACACCAACGCGGTGTGGAGGTGGGTGACGGGTCCTGAGGGCCTGCTGGATGGCGGTTACGGCCTGCCGTTCTTCACCCAGACTGGTTCGGATAGCGTCAATGGCGCGGGCGGTACCGCCATCAGCGGGCGCTACAGCAACTGGAGTTCAACCGAGCCCAATAATTATCTGGCAGCCAATCTGGCCGTGGAAAACGAAAGCGCCCTGCAATTTGTCGGAAACGAAGGGCGCTGGAACGATCTTCCCAGAGCCGGCAAAACGCTTTCCTGGTACGTCAAGGAAACCAACCTGGCCACCTCTCCGGTCACCGTCAACGCGGGTACGGGAACCGTGACCTTTTCCGGCGCCGTGGGCTCCAGCAAGGCGCTGGCCTTGCTGAACGTCAGCGCCGGCGGCGGCATCGCCATCGATGGCGGCGCGGTGACCACCGAAGGCGCGCAGACCTACCACGACAACGTCACGCTGGGCTCGGCTTCGACCGTGCTGACCCAGACCAACACGAATACCGACTTCATCCTGCAGACCGGCAGGAGCATCACGAATGCCACCGGCGGTGATGCCAGCCTGACGATCAAGACCACCGCCAACATCATCTTCGATAATGGCAGTTCGATCGCTTCGTCAGGCGGCAGGTTGACAACGCTGTTATGGTCGAACACGAATGCCGCTGGCGGTGGAATCTGGGTCAAGGATGGTGCCTTCATCAACAGCAATGGTGGAGACATCACGCTGTCAGGCGGTGCTGACTACCTCACCGGCTACGCCAAAGGCACTTCCACCATCACGCGAGCACCCTTCGGCCCGCAAAACCTGACGAACGGTACACGAGCCGGAATTCTGCTCGAGGGTGACCTCGATTCCAGCGGCGGCAACGTCGTTCTGCGCGGCGAACTGGAAGCGATTGCCGCACATGAATCCATCGACTCCGCTGGCGTCTACGTCACGCAAACCGGTTCGATTCATGCCGATGCAGGCGACGTGACCCTGAGCGGGCACATCGATATCGACATGCAATCGGGTTTGGCAGGTCGTGCCGTGAGATTGGGCGACGGTGTGACCAGTACGGCAAAAGGGGAGATCGTCACGTCCACTGGCGACATCGTGCTGTACGGCGATTCCGGCCAGTCAGCCGGGGGAGGCGGTGCAGGCATCCTGCTCGACAGTGCCAGATTGCAGACGGGCAGCGGGCAGATCACCCTGACCGGCATCAGGAAGACGAATGGCGGAGAAACCGATCTGCTCATCCATGCCGGGACCCTGAACGGCAATACGACAGCCAACGTCGTTGCTTCCGGTTCGGGCGACATTACGCTGAACGCCGATACGCTTGCCCTGTATGGCAATTCATCGTTCGCCTCGGCTGGAAAACTCACCGTCCAGCCACGCACTGCCGGCACTACGATCGGCATCGGGAGCGGGACGGGAACGCTGCAATTGAGTGCGAGCCATTTCGACACGAACTTCGTCGACGGCTTCTCCGGCATCACCATCGGCAGCTCGATCGCCGGCAACATAAGCATCGCCGGCGCGACGCCATACCGCGACAACCTCACGCTCAAAACGGCAGGCGACATCGTCATGGATGCCGGCTCGAGCCTGACCGGGCAATCCGGGCAAAGCGCATCGCTTGCCATGTGGGCCGACAGCGATGCCAGCGGCGGCGGTGCCATCGTCCTGAATACCGGTACGAACATCAGCACCAACGGCGGCCATTTGTGGCTGGGCGGCGGCCTCGACAGCGGCACGACATGGAACGGGCTCACCGTCGGCGGTGGCCATGCCACCGGCGGGCCGACGCTGGCCACGATCGACGGCATCCACATCGATGGCGCGGAGCTGAATTCGGCCGGCGGGCACATTGCGCTCTACGGCAGAAGTGCCGCAGCGGGTGGCAATGCGGCCGGCATTCGTATCAACGACGATGCCAGCGGTGCGGCCATCACGCTGATCGACGGCGGCACGGGCACGATCCTGCTCGACGGCATCGGCCAGGGTCATGAGTACGTCGCGGGTATCGAATTCAATACCAACAACACGGCCGCGAGCATCACGATCACCACGGCCAGCGATGCCCCCGACGCGATCACGCTCAAGGCGGATGCGCGGCCGGCGGGGGTGGCGGGATGGGGTCTGCTTTCATACTACGACACGACGATCAGCGCCACCGGCGACGGCGGCCTGTCCATTACCGGAGCGATCGGCAACGCGGGCGGCAAGGCCATCGGTTTTCACAGTCCCGGCAAGACCGGTACGCGCGTCCTGGCCCGCAGCGGCCCGATCGTTCTCAACGCGATCACCAACGGCGCGGGTGACAGCCTGTATGCCGTGGGCAATGACATGGCGGTGGGTCAGCTGGCGGGTTCCGCGGTGCCTTCATCGAGCAGCGACATCACGCTGAACCTCGATCGGAGCATGGCGGGGAGTGAGGCCGGTGTTCCCGATCTCGCCTTCCATTCCGGCGGCACGCTGACGGTGCAGCCGCTTACCGCGGCTACGTCCATCGGCATCGCCGCAGGGGCGGGCACCCTGGCGCTGCCGGCCGCCTTGTTTTCGACGAACTTCGTCGACGGATTCGCGGGCATCACCGTGGGCAAATCCGACGCGGGCGCCATCAGCGTGGGCGGCACCACCACGTTCAAAGACAGCACCACGCTGCTGAGCAACTCGAGCATTGCCATCGGTGGCGCCGTCACCGCCAACGAAAACCTGGCGCTGGCCGGCAATGGCACCATCACACAAAGCCAGGCGCTCGCCGTGACCGGCACGACAACCATCACCGCCGGCGCGCATGACGTGACACTCGCCAATGCAACCAATGACTTCACCGGCCAGGTGTCCGTGGTTTCGGCACGGAATCTGGCCGTAACGGACAGCAACGCCATGACGCTCGGCGCGGTGAACGCAACAGGCACAGTGGATGTGGCCACCCTGGCCGGCGACCTGACCCTCGCCGGCGCCATCAGCACCAGCAACACGGGTGCAAGCGCTCTCACGCTCAACGCCGGCAGGAATGCCGCGGCCGGCACGGCCACCGGCGGCAATATCGTCGTCGGCGGCGGAAGCGTCGGTGTCGGAGCGGGCGGCCGCGCTACGCTCTACAGCGGCAGCGTCTCCGGGAGTACCGGCCTGACTGCACTCATTGGCACAGGAAGCGGCAACTTCCGCTACGACAGCGACGAATCCGCAAGCAATTTCACCTTGGCGCTCGGCAGCGGCCGCTACGCCATCTATCGCGAACAACCGGCGATCCAGGTGGCGCCGGCCCCGGTCGCCATCAGCTACGGCGATACTTTGCCCGCCCATGCTGCGAATTACAGCGGCCTCGCCAACGGCGACAGCAGCGCCGGCATCTCCGGTACCGCGAGCTGGACGACAGCGCCTGGCACGACCTCGACCAGCGGCCACCGGATCGTCGGAAGTTATGACGTGAGCTATTCCGGCGGCCTTGCCAGCAGCCTCGGCTACGGATTCGTCGACAATACGGACAGTACCGGTGAACTGACGATCACCGCCAAGGCTCTTGCACTCGCCGGTATTGCCGTTGCGGACAAGGTCTACGACGGCAGCACCACCGCCACCATCAGCGACGCGGGCACGCTCTCCGGCGTGATGACGGGCGACGCGGTCACCGCCGGTAACAGCGGCGCGAACTTCGCCGACAAGAACGTCGGCAGCGCCAAGACCGTCACCCTGAACGGCGTCGCCCTGGCCGGGGCGGACGCCGGCAACTACTCGATCGCCGCCACCGCCGCCGCCACCGCCGGCATCACGCCCAGGCCCCTCATCCTCACCGGCTTCGATGCGGCGGACAAGGTCTACGACGGCACCACCACGGCCATCATCGTGGATCCGGGCACGCTCAGCGGCGTGGTGACGGGCGATGCCGTCAGTACGATCAACGGCGGCGCGAGCTTCATCGACAAGAACGTCGGCAGCGCCAAGAGCGTCACCCTGAACGGCATCGCCCTGGCCGGCGCGGACGCCGGCAACTACTCGATCGCCGCCACCGCGGCCACCACCGCCAGCATCACCACACGTCCGCTCGACGTGGTCTACACTGGCGTCGATCGCGTCTACGATGGCGGCACCAGCGCGAGCGTCACCACCGCCGACGACCGCGTTGGCGGCGACACATTCACCGTCGAGCGCAGCGCCAGCTTCGCCGACAAGAACGTCGGCACGAACAAACCCGTCAGCGTCACGGGCGTCAGCCTCTCCGGCCTCGACGCCGGCAACTACAGCGTCGCGGCCAGCGGCAGCGCCACCGCCAGCATCACCACCCGCCCACTCGACGTGGTCTACACTGGCGTCGATCGCGTCTACGACGGCGGCACCAGCGCGACCGTCACCACCGCCGACGACCGCGTTGGCGGCGACACATTCACCATCGATCGCAGCGCCAGCTTCGCCGACAAGAACGTCGACACCGGCAAGGCCGTCAGCGTCACGGGCGTCAGCCTCTCCGGCCTCGACGCCGGCAACTACAGCGTCGCGGCCAGCGGCAGCGCCACCGCCAGCATCACCGCCCGTCCGCTCGACGTGGTCTATAGCGGCGTCGATCGCGTCTACGATGGCGGCACCAGCGCGACCGTCACCACCGCCGACGACCGCGTCAGCGGCGACATCTTCACCATCGAGCGCAGCGCCAGCTTCGCCGACAAGAACGTCGGCACGAACAAACCCGTCAGTGTTACGGACGTCAGCCTCTCCGGCCTCGACGCCGGCAACTACAGTGTTGCCACCAGCGGCAGTACCACCGCCGGCATCACGTCCAGGCTCCTCGCACTCATCGGCTTCGATGTCCAGGACAAGGTCTACGACGGCACCACCGCCGCCACCATCACCGACGCGGGCACGCTCAGCGGCGTGGTGACGGGCGATGCCGTCAATGCGATCAACGGCGGCGCGAGCTTCATCGACAAGAACGTCGGCAGCGGCAAGAGCGTCACCCTGAACGGCGTCGCCCTGGCCGGCGCGGACGCCGGCAACTACTCGATCGCCGCCACCGCGGCCACCACCGCCAGCATCACCGCTCGTCCGCTCGACGTGGTCTACAGCGGCGTCGATCGCGTCTACGACGGCGGCACCAGCGCGAGCGTCACCACCGCCGACGACCGCGTTGGCGGCGACACATTCACCATCGATCGCAGCGCCAGCTTCGCCGACAAGAACGTCGGCACCGGCAAGCCCGTCAGCGTCACGGGCGTCAGCCTCTCCGGCACCGACGCCGGCAACTACAGCGTCGCGGCCAGCGGCAGCGCCACCGCCAGCATCACCACCCGTCCGCTCGACGTGGTCTACAGCGGCGTCGATCGCGTCTATGACGGCGGCACCAGCGCGACCGTCACCACCGCCGACGACCGCGTTGGCGGCGACACATTCACCATCGATCGAAGCGCCAGCTTCGCCGACAAGAACGCCGGCGCGAACAAACCCGTCAGCGTCACGGGCGTCAGCCTCTCCGGCCTCGACGCCGGCAACTACAGCGTCACGACCGGCGGCAGCGCCGCTGCCAGCATCACGCCCAGGCCCCTCGCACTCACCGGCTTCGATGTCCAGGACAAGGTCTACGACGGCACCGCCACGGCCATCATCACCGACGCGGGCACGCTCTCCGGCGTGGTGACGGACGATGTCGTCAGTGCGATCAACGGCGGCGCGAGCTTCATCGACAAGAACGTCGGCAGCGGCAAGAGCGTCACCCTGAACGGCGTCGTCCTGGCCGGCGCGGACGCCGGCAACTACTCGATCGCCGCCACCGCGGCCACCACCGCCGCCATCACGGCCAAGGATCTGACCATCACTGCGAACGATGCCACCAAGACCTATGACGGGACCGCCTGGAGCGGCGGCAATGGCGTCACCTACAGCGGGTTCGCGGGCGGCGAGACCAGCGCGGTCCTCAGCGGCACGCTCAGCTACGGCGGCAGCAGCCAGGACGCGGTCAACGTCGGCATCTATACCATCACGCCAGGTGGACTGAGCAGCGACAACTATGTGATCGACTTTGTCGATGGCACGCTGAGTGTCGTCCTGCTGGAATTCGTGCCGCCGCCACCCGCGCCGCCATCGCTCGCCTTGCCCCAGCCGGAAAGCGCGCCTCCGGCACTCGGCGGCGACGTCGATCTGGGTGGCGGCATGGTTGCCACGGGAGGTGTCGACGTGCTGATGGCGCCGGTCGAGGCGGGTGGAACGTTCGGCGGCGGAAGTTCGGGGAGCGGCGTCATCGTCCGCCTGGTGCGGGGCTGGAGCACGCAGGAGAATGGAATCGTCAGTGTGGGCGTGCCCAGGGAGAGGGTCGCGGCGGGCGAGGGCTTCCACTTTGCGCTCCCCGCGGCGGCGCGGCCCGACGGGGAGGTCTCGGGGCGGGCGGCTGCCACCCTTGCCGATGGAGCTCCGCTGCCGGAGTGGCTGCACTTCAATGCGCAGGCGCGGACATTCTCGGCGCGTACGATCCCGCCCGGCGCGCTGCCGATCGAGGTGAGGGTGAGCAGCGCCGACGGCAGCGTGTTCATCGTCGTCGTCTCCGAGCGTGAGGAGTGAGGCCTGCGCCGCGCGCCCGGAACACGCGGAGGACTGCGCGCTCGCCGCCCACGGCTGCGGCCCGGAAAACGGACGGCCGGACGATTCGGTGGGGTGGGTTTCGTCCCGCCCCCGCCGCCATGATGAAAATCATGGCTCATCCGCCGGCGGTTCGCGCCGGCGCGAGGCGAATGGGCGGTATGATGCCCCGGTTTTTGTTCCGGCCCGGAACATTCATCATCCGTCCGCGCTCCCGCATGTCATCCGAACTCGCGCAGCAACTGCTGCTGAAAACCCTGTTGCCGCTGTCGCTGCTGATCGCCGCGGGCGGCATCTGGCCGCGCTGGCAGAGCGGAATCTCGATCACCGGCCTGCGCGGCGAAATCAACCGCCTGGTGCTGAATTTCTTTGCACCCATGCTGTTCTTCGCCGCCGGCGCGACCGCCACGGTGGACCTGGCGCTGCTGAAGCTGCCGCTGATCCTCGGTGCGGCCACCCTGTTCGGCCTCGGGCTCGCCGCGCTGGCGCTGTTCGCCACGCCGCTGGGGCGTGGCCTGACGGACCCCGCGCGTGGCGCGGTGCTGCTGGCCGCGGGTTTCGGCAACGTGCTGTTCTTCGGCTATCCCTTTCTTTCCACGGTGTTCGGCGAGGCGGGTGCGCGCTATCCCTTTTTTGCCGACATGCTGGCGACCACGCCCCTGGTGTGGTCGCTGGGGGTGTGGATCGCATTTCGCCATGGCAATCACAGCGAGCACGCCTCCTTTGTCTCGATGTGGCTGCGCCTGCCGCCGGTATGGGGCTTCGCCGCCGGGATCGCGGTGAATCTGTCCGGCAGCGGGCTCGAACCGCTGGTCGAGGCGGCGCGCTGGGCAGGGAGTCCGACCATTCCGCTGATGCTGTTCGTGCTGGGGCTGACGATCCCCTGGCACGACCTGCGTCCGCAACGGGTGGTGCTGGCGGCGCTGGCGATCAAGCTGGCGCTGATGCCGCTGTTCGGCCTCGGCCTCGCGCTGGCGTGGCCCGGTCCGTTGTCCGAGCCCGCCGAGGCCGCGATTCTCGAAGCGGCGATGCCGACCATGGTGATGGTGATCGCGCTGGCCGATCGCTTCGGTCTCGACGTGCGCGTGGCCGGGCTCATCATGGGCTGGTCAACGCTTGCCGGATTGTTTACGCTGCCATTCTGGCTATGGGCGTTGAAAGGATACACGACATGAAGATCGGATTCATCGGCAGCGGCATCATGGGCCGTCCCATGGCGGAGAACCTGCTGCGCGCCGGGCACCAGTTGATCGTCTATGGCCGCCGCTTCGACCGCATCGAACCGATGCTGGTGATGGGCGCGCTCGGCAAGGGCACGCCGATGGAAGTCGCCGCCGAGACGGACGTCACCTTCACCGTCGTTTCCGACACCACCGACGTCGAGGAGATCATCCTGGGCAGCCGGGGGCTCATCCACGGCGCGCGGCCCGGCCACACCATCGTCGACATGAGCACGGTGTCGCCCGCGGCCACGCGCCGCATCGCCGCCGCACTGGCCGAGCGCGGCGTGCACATGCTCGACGCGCCGGTGTCGGGAGGCGAGACGGGGGCGCGCGAAGGCACGCTGTCGATCATGGTGGGCGGCGAGGCGGCGATCTTCGAAAAAGTGCGTCCGCTGTTCGAGATTCTCGGCAGGAGCGTCGTCCACGTCGGCGGCCACGGTGCGGGGCAGGTGGTGAAATGCTGCAACCAGATCGTCGTCGGACTGACCTTCGAGGGCGTCGCCGAGGCCATTCTGCTGGCCCGCCGCAATGGCGTGGATCCGCTGAAGATGCGCGAGGCGCTGATGGGCGGCTTTGCCGGCAGCCGCATCCTCGACGTGCATGGACAGCGCATGCTCGACGCCAACTACAAGCCCGGCTTCAAGGTGAAGCTGCACCACAAGGACATGGCCATCGTCATGGACAACGCGCAGGAAACCGCCACTCCGCTGCCGGGTGCGGCATTGATCGCGCAGCAGATGAACGCGCTGATGGGCGCCGGCGACAGCGAGCTGGATTCGTCGGCGATCATGCGGGCGCTCGAGCGGTTGATCGGCGAGGCGCGCTGAGCGTCGGCCGGGCGCGCACGTGAGTGCCCGGCGCACGGTCGTCGTCATCGGCGCAGCCAGCGGCGCGGGCGCACCCGATCCGGGCACCGCGGCGGGCCCCGAGGCGCTGCGCCGCCTTCACGCGCTTCACGATACCGCGTCGCAGCGGATCGAATGGGACGCCATCCTGCACGCGCCGCCGCATGCGCGGGAGATGCCGCTGCAGGCGGTTGTCGCGCTGGGCGCGCGCCTTGCCGGCCACGTCGGGCGCGTGCTGCGCGCGGGACGGTTTCCGCTGGTGGTGGGTGGCGATCACTCGTGTGCGATCGGCACCTGGACCGGCGTGCAGCGTGCGCTGGCGGAACGCGGGCCGCTCGGTCTCATGTGGATCGATGCGCACATGGACAGCCATACCTTCGCCACCTCGCCGAGCGGACGGCTCCACGGCATGCCGCTCGCCGCGCTGCTCGGCGAGGGCGATGCCGCGCTCGCCGGCACGGCGCCGACGCTGCGCCCGGAGCACGTCTGCCTCGTCGGCGTGCGCAGCTTCGAAGCGGGCGAGGCGGCGCTGCTGCATCGGCTCGGCGTGCGCGTGTTCGACATGGCGGCGGTCCGCCGCCATGGACTCGCCGTGGCGTTCGACGCGGCCCTGGCGATCGTGCGCCGCGGCACGGCCGGTTTCGGCGTCAGCATCGACCTCGATGCGCTGGATCCCGTCGACGCGCCTGGAACCGGCTCTCCCGTCCCCGGCGGGCTCGGCCGCGTGGAGCTGGCGGCGGCGCTGGCCCGCCTGCGCGACGATCCCGCCTTCGTGGCGATGGAAATCGTCGAGTACGATCCGCAGCGTGACCGCGATCATCGTACCGCGGACGCGGTGCGCGCGCTGGTCGACGCCATCGCGCCGCACGCGTGAGGCTCAATCCGCGCCGAGGCCGACGAAGGGATTGTCGCGCCGCTCGTCGCCGAACGTCGACATGGCGCCGTGGCCCGGCACGAAGCGCACCGCGTCGCCCAGCGCGAAGAGCTTCTCGCGGATGGCGCGCAGCAGCGCCGCGTGGTCGCCGCGCGGAAAGTCGGTGCGGCCGATCGAGCCCTTGAACAGCACGTCGCCGACGAAGGCGAGGCGCGCCGCGCGCTGATGAAACACGACGTGCCCGGGCGTGTGGCCGGGACAGTGCAGCACTTCGAAGCGGATCGTGCCGACCTCGACGGTATCGCCGTCGGCCAGCCACTGGTCGGGAACGAGTGCCGGCGTCGGCGGAAAGCCGAACAGCTCGGCCTGCTGCGGCAGGCCGTCGAGCCAGAAGGCATCCGCGCGGTGCGGGCCGACGACGGGTACGCCGAGCGCGTCGCGCAGTGCCGCCGCGGCGCCGACGTGGTCGAGATGGCCGTGGGTGAGCAGCAGCTTCTCCACGGTGAGCCCGCGCCGCGCGACTTCGTCGCGCAGGCGCTCGGGCTCGCCGCCGGGGTCGATCAGCGCGGCGCGGCCGGCGGCGTCCCAGATCAGCGAGCAGTTCTGCTGGTACGGGGTGACGGGGAGAATGATAAAGTCCATCGGTTCATTATCTACGCATTCGCCTCATGTCCGCACCCGACGCCCTGCTGCTGCTCTCCACGCATTGTCCCCATTGCCCCGCCGTGCTCGCGGCGCTCGCCGACCTGGTGAAGCAGGGCGTGATCGGCCGGCTGGAAGCGATCAATCTCGAACAACGTCCGGAAGCGGGCCAGGCGCTGGGCGTGCGTTCGGTCCCATGGGTTCGCATCGGCCGCATCGAGCTTGCCGGCGCGCGCGGCAAGGCCGAACTCGCGGCGTGGGCCGCCAAGGCCGACAGCGAGGCGGGGCTCGCCGACTGGTTCCACCTGATGCTGAAGGAAGGCCAGCTGGCGCGGGCGCAGGCGGTGGTCGAATCCGATCCCGCGCTGCTCGCGGCGGTGCTGCCCATCGTCGCCAATGGCGCGGCGAGCCTCAACGTGCGGCTCGGCGCCGGCGCGCTGCTGGAGAGTTTTGCCGGTACCGACACCCTGCGCGCGCTGCTGCCGCGCCTGGCCGAGCTGTCGCAGCACGCCGACGCCGGCGTGCGCGCGGATGCCTGCCATTACCTCGGCCTGACCGGCGACGCGGCGGCGAGGCCGTGGCTCGAGGCGCGCGTGCGGGACGACGATGCCGACGTGCGCGAGATCGCGGCCGAGAGCCTGCAGGCGGTGCGCGCACCGGACTGAGCGGAGCGCGCGCGCCGTGCCGCGCTCAGCGTCCGTCGGGCGCCCCGTTCCCGCCGATCCGCGTCCGTACCTCCGCCATGACCGCCTCGGCGGCGCGCCGTCCCGCATCGATCGCGCCGGCGGCACGGTGGAATTCCATCAATCCGAGCGCGGCGAGCCGCGGTGTCACCAGTACGTCGGCCGGCTCGCCGGCGAGCCGGCTGCGGGTGATGAATACCTGCATGATGTTGAGGCTGCTCGCCACCACGTCGAGCATGGCGGGTGGATCGTCCACCGGTGGTCCGCCGCCGTTGAGGCCCCACTGCGAGATGCCCGCCTGGAGGCGTGCGAGCATGGTGTCGACGGCTGCGGTACGGTTGCCTTGTTTCGTCCGCGCCGCCGGTTTCGGCTTGAGGTGGCGGCCCAGCAGGTCGGAGTTCAGGTCGACCGCGATGACGACGTCCGCACCCATCGCGCGCGCCAGCGATACCGGCACCGGATTGACCAGCCCGCCGTCGACCAGCCATGCGCCGTCGCGATACACCGGGGTGAAGAGACCCGGCAGCGCAATCGATGCGCGCACCGCGTCGGAGACGCCCCCCTCGCGCAGCCACACTTCACGGCCGTGCGCGAGATCGGTGGCCACCGCACCGAATGGCCGTCCCAGCTCCTGGATGTCGCGGTCGACGAAATGCTCGCGGAAGAAGGTGATGAGCTTCTCGCCCTTGATGAGTCCGCCGTTGAGCGACACGTCGAGAAAGCCCACCACGGTCTGCGGACGCAGGCCGCAGACCCAGGCCTCCAGGCGGTCCAGCTCGCCGGCGACGTAGGCGGCGCCGACCAGCGCGCCGATCGACGTGCCGCATACCAGGTCGGGCTCGATGCCGGCGTCGGCCAGTGCGCGGATGACGCCGATGTGCGCCCAGCCGCGCGCCGAACCGCTGCCGAGGGCAAGGCCGATGCGCGGCCGCGGGGAAGCGCTCATGACGTCAACCTGCGTTCCGCCCCACGGGGGCACCGGGACATAGCGTGGGTGTGCATTGTCCCAGTGGCTCCCGTTCTTTTCATGATCAATCCGCCTCGCGCTCGATGCCGCAGCACGGCACGCGTTCCGTGGTGTCCGCCGCGCTGAGGATCGCGCCGGTCACCGGGTTGGGCCGGTACACGGTGCAGCCCTTCAGTCCCAGCGCGTGCGCCTCGCGGTAGAGATCGGCGAAGCGTTCGAACGGCGTGTCGGCGGCGACGTTGATGGTTTTCGAAATGGCATTGTCGACGAACGGCTGCAGGGCCGCCTGCATGGCGAGATGCGCGCGCGGGTCGAGCTGGCGTGCCTCGACGAAGGCGGGCGGCGCGCCCGTGCCGCCGCGCAGCTGCCAGTCCTGCCAGGCGAAATCGACGACGCGATGGCTGCGATAGCTGCCGTCCGCGTGCAGCACGCGGCGTTCGGCCTCGGCCGCGAATACCGGTTCGATGCCGCTCGACAGGTTGTTGGCGAGCAGGCTGATGGTGCCGGCCGGCGCGATCGCCAGCAGGTGGCTGTTGCGGATGCCGTGCGTGCCGATGGCATCGCGGATGTCCGCGGGCAGGCGCGCGGCGAAGCCGCTGGCGAGATGGGCGTCGCGTGCGAACGCGGGAAACGCGCCCTTCTCCCGCGCCAGGGCGATCGAGGCGCGGTACGCGGCGTCGCGCACGCTGCGCAGGGCCTCGGCGGCGACGCTGCGCGCGGCGTCGCCATCGTAGGCGAGGCCGAGCAGGATGAGCGCGTCGGCCAGGCCGGTGACGCCCAGGCCGATGCGGCGCTTGCGCCGGGCCTCGTCGGCCTGCGCCGGCAGTGGATAGCGCGACACGTCGATGACGTCGTCGAGAAAGCGCACCGCCAGCGCCGCCGCGTCGGCGAGCGCGCCGAAGTCGAGACGCGCAGCGGTGGCGAAGGGCGCGACGACGAAGGCGGCCAGATTGAGGGAGCCGAGATCGCAGGCGCCGTAGGGCGGCAGTGGAATCTCGCCGCAGGGGTTGGTGGCGCTGAGATGCTCCTGGTGCGCCAGGGTGTTGTCGCGGTTGATGGTGTCGACGAACAGCACGCCCGGCTCGGCGGTGTCGTAGGCGGCGCGCAGGATGCGCTGCCACAGCGCGCGTGCCTTGATGGTGCGCACCACGCGGCACGGCACCGGCGCGGCGCCGCCGCTCCAGCGACGCTCGACCCGCGCGCCGCCGGCGGGTGCGTCGCCGCGCAGCGGAAACACCAGCGGCCAGTCGGCGTTGGCGTCCACCGCCGCCATGAAGGCATCGCTCACCTGCACCGAAAGATTGAAGTGGCGCAGCGCCGCCGGATCGCGCTTGGCGTCGACGAAGGTCTCGACGTCCGGATGGTCGCAGCGCAGCGTCGCCATCATCGCGCCGCGCCGCGCGCCCGTCGACAGCATGGTCGCGCACATGGCGTCCCAGATGTGCATGAACGACACCGGTCCCGAGGCGATGGTGCTGGACGCCCGCGCCACCGTTCCGGCCGGACGCAGGGTGGAAAAATCGTAGCCGATGCCGCCGCCGTGCTGCATCGTCAGCGCGCCTTCCTTCAGCGCCTCGAAGATGGCTTCCAGGGTGTCGGCGATGTCGCCCATGACGAAGCAGTTGAGCAGCGTCACGCGGCGTCCGGTGCCGGCGCCGGCGAGGATGCGGCCGCCGGGGAGGAAGCGGAAGCCGTCGAGCAGCGCGCGGAAACGTTCCGTCCAGCCGTCGCGGTCGGCGGGCTCCGCGGCGGCGACCGCATGCGCGACGCGCTGCCAGCTGGCGTGGATGCCGGACTCGCCGGGTGCACGGTAGCGCGTCGCCCAGATGTGGTGGGAAAGCGCCATGCGGAAGGGATCGTTCGTCGTCATGTGTGGCCGGAGTGGCGACTCGCCATGAACCTTGGGGCATTATGCGGGTTTCGACCGTTTTGCGCATGACCGCTTCGCCTGCCCCGTGACGACACCCTCGCCCCATCCCTACGCCGCACTGGCGCCGGACGTCGCGCTCGATGCGCTCGACAGCACCGGCTTATGCGCCGACGGCCGCCTGCTGGCGCTGAACAGCTACGAGAACCGCGTGTACCGGATGGGCATCGAGGATGCGGCGCCGGTGGTGGTGAAGTTCTACCGCCCGGGGCGCTGGTCCGACGCGGCGATCCTCGAGGAGCATGCCTTCGTCGCGGAACTGGCGGCGCGCGAGATCCCGGCGGTGCCGCCGCGCGTGTTGAACCGGGCCACGCTGCACACCCACGCCGGCTTTCGCTTCGCCGTATATCCGTGGCAGGGTGGACGCATGCCCGAATTCGACCGCGCCGGCACGCTGGAGCGCATGGGACGTTTCCTCGGGCGCATCCACGCCGTCGGCGCGACCGCACCCTTCGCGCACCGCCCCATGCTCGACCTCGAGACCTTCGGCATCGCCGCGCGCGATTTCCTCCGGCACGGCAACTGGCTGCCGGCCGACCTTGGCGCCGCCTGGGACAGCGTGGTCGAACACGCGCTCGCCGGCGTCGCCCACTGCTACGCGCGCGCCGGCGCCGTGCGGACGATCCGCCTGCATGGCGACTGCCACGCCGGCAACGTGCTGTGGACGGAGGACGGGCCGCACTTCGTCGATTTCGACGATGCCCGCATGGCGCCCGCGGTACAGGACCTGTGGATGCTGCTGTCCGGCGAGCGCGAACAGCAGCAGGCGCAGTTCACCGAGATCCTCGCCGGTTACGAGGATTTCATGGCGTTCGATCCACGCGAACTGCACCTGGTGGAGGCGCTGCGCACCCTGCGCCTGCTGCATTACGCCGCCTGGCTCGCGCGGCGCTGGGACGATCCCGCCTTTCCCGCCGCGTTTCCGTGGTTCAATACGCAGCACTACTGGCAGGCGCGCATCCTCGAACTGCGCGAGCAGATCGCGCTGATGGACGAGCCGCCGCTGGAGGCTTGAAATGCAATGCTCATCCGCGAAGGATGCGAAGAAACGCGAAGGAAATCCAGGGGTGATCGCAAAAATCATCCATTCGGCACCATGAAGCCGCTCGGAATGCCGGTGGATGACGCAGTGGACCGGCACCGCTCAGGAGGGTTTTTTCGCGCCCCTTCGCGCCCTTCGCGGATAAAAAGGGTTGAAGAATGTGCGGCATAGCAGGTGAATTTCGTTTCGACGGCCACGCGCCCGACGCGCAGGCGATGGCGCGCATGCTGGCGAAGCTGGCGCGGCGCGGGCCGGACGCCGAGGGCCAGCACGCCGACGGCGCGGTGCGCCTGGGGCACCGGCGCCTGGCGATCATCGACCTGTCGCCACGCTCGCGGCAGCCGATGGTCGATGCCGCGAGCGGCACCGCGCTGGTGTTCAACGGCACCATCTACAACTACCCTGCGCTGCGTGCCGAGCTGATCTCGCGCGGCCATGCCTTCCATTCCGACGGCGACACCGAGGTCATCCTGCGCGCGTACCTGGAGTGGGGCGAAGCCTGCGTCGAGCGCCTGCACGGCATGTTCGCCTTCGCCATCTGGAACCGCGACACGCTCTTCCTCGCACGCGACCGCCTGGGCATCAAGCCGCTCTATTTCAGCGCAACGCCGCAGGCGTTCCGCTTCGCCTCGACGCCGCAGGCGCTGCTCGCCGCCGGCGGCGTCGACACCGGCATCGACCCTGTCGCCCTGCATCATCTCTTCACCCTGCACGCCGTGGTGCCGGCGCCGCGCACCATCTACCGGGGCGTGCGCAAGCTCGCGCCCGGCACCACGCTGACGGTGGACGCGCGCGGCGCGATCGGCGGACACACCTACTGGTCGTTGAAGGCGCAGCGCCCCGCGGCGCCGAAGAGCGCGGCCGAGTGGACCGAGGCGATCCACGAAAGTCTCCGGCAGGCGGTGAAGAAGCGCATCGAGATCGCCGACGTCAAGGTCGGCGTGCTGCTCTCCGGCGGGCTCGATTCCAGCCTGCTGGTGGCCCTGCTCGCCGAGCAGGGGGTGGCGGACCTGATGACCTTCTCGGTCGGCTTCGAGGACCAGCCGGAGGAGCGCGGCAGCGAATTCGAATATTCCGACCCGGTGGCGGCGATGTACCGCACGCGCCACCACAAGTACCTCATTCCCAACGCCGAAGTCCTGCGCCGCCTGCCCGAGGCGGTCGACGCGATGAGCGAGCCGATGTTCGCGCAGGACGCGGTGGCCTTCTACCTCCTTGCCGAGCAGGTCGGCAGGACGGTGAAAGTGGTGCAGAGCGGCCAGGGTGCGGACGAGGTGTTCGCCGGCTACTTCTGGTATCCGCGCATGGCGGAGGAACGCGCGGGGAGCGCGCTGGAACGCTTCCGCAGGCATTATTTCGACCGCGATCACGACGAATTCCTGGAGATGGTGCAGCCCGCCTATCGCGGCCCCGACCACACCGGCGAACTCGTCGCCGCGCGCCTGGCGGAACCTTTCGCCGACGAATTCATCGATCAGGTATTGCGCATGGACACCACCATGCTCATCACCGACGATCCGGTGAAGCGCGTGGACAACATGACCATGGCGTGGGGGCTGGAAGCGCGCGTGCCCTTTCTCGACCACCAGCTGGTCGAACTGGCCGCGGCGATGCCGCCCGAACTGAAACTCGCGTCGGAGGGCAAGCACGTGCTGAAACGGATTGCGCGCGGACTGATTCCCGACGCCGTGATCGACCGCAGGAAAGGCTATTTCCCCATGCCCGCGCTGAAATACGTGCGCGGCGAGTTTCTCGCATTCATGCGCGACATCCTCGACTCGCAGGCCTGCCGCACGCGCGGACTCTACGAGCGTGCCTACGTCGACAGGCTGCTGGCGGCGCCGGAGCGGCACCACACCCGCATCCAGGGCAACAAGCTGTGGCACCTGGCGCTGCTTGAATTCTGGCTGCAGAAACATGGTTGATCGGTCTGGGTCCGGCGTCCGTTCCCTCGCCCGCTGGGGGGAGCGGGCCATCCGCGTCGCGCTGCTCCTCGCCGCGTGGGCCGTCGTTCCGGCGCACGCCCAGGTCGCGTTCGACGACTGGCTCGCGGCGTTCCGCGAGGAGGCCGCCGTCCAGGGTATTTCCGCCGCCACCCTCGATGCGGCGCTGGCCGGCGTGAAGCCCGTCGAGCGCGCGATCGGACTCGACCGCCGCCAGCCCGAATTCCTGCAGAGCTTTTCCGACTATCTCGGGCGGCGCGTCACGGCGACCCAGGTCGCGCGCGGGCAGGCGGCCCTGGCGGCGAACGAGGCGCTGTTCGACGCGGTGGAGGCGCAGTATGGCGTGCCGCGGACGGTGCTCGCCGCGTTCTGGGGCCTGGAGACGCAATACGGCAGGCAGCTGGGCGGCTTCAGCATTCCCGCCAGCCTCGCCACGCTGGCGTACGATGGGCGCCGCAGCGCATTTTTCCGCAGCCAGCTGCTCGACGCGCTGCGCATCATCGACGCCGGCCACGTCGCCGCGGCCGACATGAAAGGCTCGTGGGCCGGCGCGATGGGGCAGATGCAGTTCATGCCTTCGACCTTTCTGGCGTACGCACTCGACGGCGACGGCGACGGTCGCATTGACCTCTGGCAGTCGCTGCCGGACGCGTTCCATTCGGCGGCCCACTACCTGCAACGCGTGGGCTGGCGCCCCGGCGAACCGATCGCCCTCGTCGTCCGCCTGCCGCAGGATTTCGACTACCGGCGCGCGCGCGTCGCCCACCGCCTGCCGCTCGCCGACTGGGCGGCGGCCGGCGTCACCGCTGCCGACGGCGGTCCGCTGCCGGCGCTGGCGGGGCGCGCCGCCATCGTGCTGCCGCAGGGCTGGCAGGGGCCGGCCTTCATCGTATTCCACAATTTCGACGTGGTGATGCGATGGAACCGCTCGGTGAACTACGCGCTGGCGGTCGCGCAACTCGGCGAGCGCCTGTCGGGCGGCAGCGGGGTCGCTGCCGCGGGCGAGCCCGGTGCGCTCAGCACCGCCGAGCTCGCCGCGCTGCAGCAGTCGCTGAACGATCTGGGTTTCGATACCGGCAATCCCGACGGCCTGCTGGGGCCATTGACGCAGTCGGCCATCCGCCGCTACCAGGCGGCGCACGGCCTGCCGGCCGACGGCTATCCCGCACCGAGCGTGCTCGCGCATGTCGAACGGATCCATGCCGCGGCGCAGGCTTCGCGCCAGGCGGAAGGCGTGGCGAGGTGAGGACATGAGCCTGCAATGCTGGAAATGCGGCGCGAGCCTGGCTGTGCTGCCGCTGCCGCTGGGCCGGCGCGACGTCTGCCCGAGCTGCCGCGCCGACCTGCGCGTGTGCCGCCTGTGCCGCCACCATGACGCGCACCGCGCCGGCCAGTGCCGCGAACCGGCCGCCGAGCGTGTCGCCGACAAGACGCGGGCCAATGATTGCGGCTGGTTCGTACCCCGGCCCGAAGCCTACCAGGGCGGTGGCGTCGTGGTGGCGCAGGCGAGCCGCACTGCGCTCGATGCGCTGTTTGGCGGCGCGGCGTCCCGGTCCGCGCCGCCCGAAGACCCGTTCAGGAAGAAATAGCCGCACCGCGTCCACGCGGCGCGGCCCGATCGGTCCGCCTGCCGCCGTCCGCGCACCCGGCGCGCGCCGTGACCGGAGCGGGCGGCCTACAGCGTCGACAGAAACGCCGCGAGACGCCGGATGTCGTCATCCTCGAGGCGCCGGGTGCGCTCGGCCATGTAGGGGTCGAGCCGTCCTACGCCGTCCCGGTAGCGCTTCAGGGACGCTTCCAGATATTCAACGTGCTGGCCCGCCAGGCGGGGGATCACGTGGGTGCCGATGGCGTCCGCGCCATGGCATCCGGCGCACAGCGCGGCATAGCGCTCGCGCCCCGCCTCGACGTCGGCACGGACCACGCGGGGCTTGGGCGTGACGGGCTGGCGCGACATGAAGAGCGCAATGTCGATGCGTTCGTCAGGCGCCAGCGCTCGGATCATGCCCGTCATGAAATCCGACGACCGCCGCTGGCCCAGCGCGAATTTGTTCATCTGTTCGAGCAGGTAGGCGGCATTCTGGCCGGCCAGGTTGGGCACGTCCGGAAGGACGCTGTTGCCGCCCGCGCCATGGCAATGGCGACACACCGCACCCTCGTTCCGTCCTCGTTCGATCGCCGCAGCCAGAGTGGCCGGATTCCCGCCGATCTGCTGCAACCTGACCTGCAGCGCCAGCGGGGAAGGGGGTTCCGGCCTGTCGGCGTGCGCGCTGGGTGCCGCCGCCGCGAGGGCGGCGAGAAACATCAGGCTGCCGAGGCCTGCGAGTCGGGGCAACAACATGGAAGTCCTCGTAGCCATGCATGACGGGTGAAGATTGCGTCCGGCGCGGCGCGAATCGCAACCCGCGGCGGCGCGTGGGGTGGAAGCCTCGTGTGCCGCGCGTGCGCGCGGGACGGGCCGGCACCCCCGCCCGTTAACGGCGTTTTCGCCGCCGACTTGAGGGTTGCGTCGTGAAACGTTCCCCGGGGACCGGGAAACGGCATCCGCGGGAGCGGGCGGCCGCCATCCCGCGAGGCGGTTCAGCGTTCGTAGTCGCCTTCGCGCTCCGGCTGATAGGTCACGCCGACGATGCGTGCGCGCACCGTCTGGCCGTTGGGCGCAAGCCATTCGATCTGCTGGCCGACCGCGAGGCCGAGCACCGCCACGCCAGCCCGCGTGGTGACCGACAGCTGGTCGGATGCACCGGTGAAATCGCGCGGATACACCAGCGTCGCCTCCACCTCGCGCCCCGCGGGCTCGACGACGAAACGCACGCGTGAATTCATCGTCACCACGTCCGGCGGCATCGCGTCGGAGCGCACGATCTGCGCTCGATCCAGCTCCTCGCGCAGCGCGTCCACACTGGGCTGTCCGTCCGGCAGGCCGGCAAGCATGGCTTCCAGAAGCTCGAGGTCGCGCTCGGATACGATGATGGCGGGGCGGTTCTTGATTTCCATGGCGGTCTCCAGCGGGAAGGCGCGAAATGAATACCGCCCGGGGCGAAGTCCGGCCCGGGCGGTATTAGTTCGATACTATAGCATCAATGGGAAAGGGGAAACCAGCAGGGCGCGCCGGAGCGATGATTCCGCGCCGGCGGCATTTCCGGCGCGCTGCCGGAGTCCGGGCCAAGCCCGCGATTCATGCGGCGCTTCAGTGCCACATCCCCTTGCGGCACAGTCCGCGCGCCTCGCAGTACGCGCACGTGGCGTCGACGCCCTGCGCGCGCAGCGGGGCGCCCCGCGCGATGGCGCCGAGCAGGGCCGGCAGGCGTTCGGCGATGGCGCCGACGTCGGTTTCCCCGTCGAGCATGAGCGGAGCCACCGGCGTCTCGTCGAGCGGCAGGAACGCCGCGGCGGCATCGGCGAGCCAGGCATAGAACGGCAGTTGCACGGCTTCGTCCGGCGCGTCGAGCTTCTTCTTCAGCGTTTGCCGTGAAGTGGTCTTGTAGTCGATGACGGCGCGCGCGTCGCCGCGCCTGTCGACGCGATCGGCGCGGCCGTGCAGGGTGACCTCGCCGAGGCCGTCGATGCTGCGGGTGACGGCGAACTCGGTCTCGCCCGATGCGTAGCGCCAGCCCTGCGCCGCCCAGTCGAGCCAGGCATCGACGTAGGCCGCCTGTACCTTGTCCCAGCGACTGCTCCAGGCGGCGGCGACGTAGGCCGGCAGCACCGAGAACTCGGCGCTCGCGCAGGCCTGCAGCCGTGCGAGCGCGGGGCCGCGTTCGGCGGGGGGGGCGCCGTCGTGGAAGGCCTTGAGGATGCGGTGCAGCGCGTTGCCGTAATCGCTCTTGTCGAGCGCCTCGTCAGCGGCGTCCAGGTCGCGGATGCCGAGCACGCTTTGCACGAAGAAGCGATACGGGCAGTCGAGCAGGGCCTGGTAGGCGGTCGGTGAATAGCGCCGTGGCAGGTGCGCGGCGGACACCGCCGGCGCGGGCGTCACGCAGGCCACGGCGGGCGGCGCGCCCGCCCGCGCCGGGGGCCGGCCGGGCGTCTGCAGCGGCAGCGGTGCGCCCCATGCCGCCTGATGCAGGGCCTGCAGGCGCGACACCAGCGGCGAGGCGGGATTGGGCTCGTCGTCGCGCCACGCCTGCCAGCTCAGCAGCGCCGGTCCCTGCACGAGCAGCTGCATCAGGTCGTCGACCGCCTGCTCCGCCGCCTCGCGCGCACCGGGCAGCCCGAGTGCCGCGTGCGTCGCCTGCGGCAGCAGGCCGGGCGCCGGACGCGGCGGCAGGCGCTGCGCGTCGGCGCCGAGCACCGCCACGGCGTCGAACAGGCGGCCGCGCGCGGCCGGCAGGGAGGTCAGCACGACGGGACTGGCCACCGCCGTGTCGACGAAGGTGGCGGATTCGAGCGCGCGGTCCAGCCAGCGCCGCCATTCGGCAAAACCGTATCGCTCCCCGTCGTCGGCGAGTTCGCGCCGCAGCGTGTCGAGCGTGTCGAGGAGCGTGGCGCCCGCCGCGTCGGCGGCCAGCGGTGCCAGGGCGCCGAGCTGCGCAAGGCTGTCGGCGAGACGCGCGATCCAGGCGGCCAGCGGCGCGTGCCGCTGCTCGAAGCCCAGGCGGGCGTCGGCGAGCGCGGCGAGCCAGCCGGGCAGCGCGCCGAATTCGGTCTGCGCCAGCCGCTGCATGTCGGCAAGACCCTGCGCCACGCCGTGCCGGCGCAGGGCGAGCTCGAAGCGCAGCACCTCGTCCTGGCGCGCACCCGGATCGCCCAGCACGAAGGGCGATTTCAGCAGGTCGAGCAGTTCGGCATGGGGAAAATCCGCCGCCACGCATTCCAGCCAGCGGTCGACCACCGCCGCCGCCGCGGTGGTCGACAGCGCCCAGCCGGTTTCGTCGGCAACCCGCACCTCGAGGCGTTCGAGCAGGGCGCGCACGCGGCGGGCGACCACCCGGTCGAGCGCGATCAGGGCGATGTCTCGGTGGCCGGCGTTGAGCTGCTCGGCGACCCAGGTGCTGGCGGCGCGTGCCTCGGCTTCCAGGTTCGCGGCCGGGGCGAGCACGATGCGTCCGGCCAGCGGCGAATCCGCCCAGCGCGCCGCCAATGCGGCGGCGCGTGCCGGCAGCGCCGGCTCGGTGCGCTGCCACGCCTGCTGCAGGACGTGGCACGCGCCCGTCGAGGCGTCGATCGTATAGTGCTCGAACGGCACGCATTCGGCGCAGCGCTCGAGGAAACGCCGCTCGACCGCGCTGAGCGGGCCGAGCGCATACGCATGCACGGGCCGGGGATCGGCGCGGAGCGCCTCCAGCAGCAGATCGAGCGCGCGCGCATGGCGCGCTTCCGGAGCGTCGCCATCGGCGCCAAACGTCGCCCATACCGTCTCGACCAGCGCGGTTTCGCGCGCGAGCGCAGCGCCGTGCAGCGCGCGCAGGCGCGTGCCGGGCGGCTCCCCGATGCGGGCGGCGGCCAGCGCGTCGGCGAGGCCGAGCAGTTCCTGCGCCAGGCCCCAGGTATCGGTCGCCCCCAGCCAGTCGCTGCGGCGCAGTACGCCGTGCAGGCGGGCCAGTCGCAGCGCGGGCGCTTCCGCCTGTCCGTCGGCCGGATCCGCGACCCAGGCCCGCAGCGGCATGAGCGCCGGGGGAACCAGGGCGACGCGGCCGGCCGCACGCGCGAGCGCGCGCGCGAGATCCTGTCCTGCGCGATGATTGGGGACGAGGACGACGACGCCGGAAAGGTCCGGCAGGCGGTCCGCGTGGCGTTCGAGCAGGCGACGCGCGACCGCCTGCGGCAACGCGGCGCCGGCGAGCGGAATCAGCGCTCCAGGTATTGGCGCTTGTCCTTCACGCTGGCCCAGTCGTCGGCGTCGGGCAGCGGATCCTTCTTCTCGACGATGACCTTCCATTGCCTGGACAGCTCGGCGTTGAGCGCGATGTAGGCGCGCTGGTCGTCCGGCACGTCGTCCTCCGCATAGATGGCCTCGACCGGGCATTCGGCGACGCACAGGGTGCAGTCGATGCACTCCTCGGGGTCGATGACGAGAAAGTTGGGACCCTCGTGGAAGCAATCCACCGGGCAGACGTCCACGCAATCGGTATATTTGCACTTTATGCAGGCTTCGGTGACGACATAGGTCATTTGTGCGTATCCTTTTTGGTTGAGGGGGCGCCCCGGGGGGTTGCTTGCAGGGGGCGGTTTTGATGTAGCATATCGGCATAAAATCGAATTTTCCAGCCTTACCGACTGTCATCCGGCCCCCCGGGCCGGTCCGGTCCATCGCATCTCACACTAGGAGCTTCCCGATGAGCGAGCATGTTCATTACATATCCGACGATTCCTTCGAGCAGGAAGTGCTCCAGGCCGGACTGCCGGTACTGGTGGACTACTGGGCGGACTGGTGCGGACCGTGCAAAATGATCTCGCCGATCCTCGACGAAGTCGCCAAGGAATATTCGGGCAAGCTCAAGGTCTGCAAGCTCAACATCGACGAGAACCAGGCCACCCCGCCCAAGTTCGGCATTCGCGGCATCCCCACCCTGATGATCTTCAAGAACGGCAACGTCGAAGCCACCAAGGTCGGCGCGCTGTCCAAATCCCAGCTTACCGCCTTCGTCGACAGCAACATCTGAGCGAACGCCCCGCTGCCCGGGCGGTTTCTGTCGACAGCCTTCTGCTGGCGACACCGTCCGGCTCCACCCGCATCCCCTTCCGGCACGTTCACGCGCGCCCACCCAGGTCCATCCCATGCACCTCTCCGAACTCAAGCAAAAGCCCATAACCGAGTTGCTCGAACTCGCATCCAGCATCGGCCTCGACAACGCCAACCGCTTCCGCAAGCAGGAACTGATCTTCGCCATCCTCAAGACGCTGGCCAAACGCGGCGAGAGCATCTACGGCGACGGCGTGCTGGAGGTGCTGCCGGACGGCTTCGGCTTCCTGCGCTCGCCGGAAACCTCGTATCTCGCCAACACCGACGACATCTACGTCTCGCCTTCGCAGATCCGCCGCTTCAACCTGCACACCGGCGACAAGATCGAGGGCGAGATCCGCACGCCGAAGGACGGCGAGCGCTATTCGGCGATGACCAAGCTCGACAAGATCAACGGCGAGCCGCCCGAGGCGACCAAGAACAAGATCCTGTTCGAGAACCTCACCCCGCTGCATCCGGACGAGCCGCTGCGCCTGGAACGCGACATCAAGGCCGAGGAGAACATCACCAGCCGCGTCATCGACATCGTCGCCCCCATCGGCAAGGGCCAGCGCGGCCTGCTGGTGGCGCCGCCGAAATCCGGCAAGACGGTCATGCTGCAGCACATCGCCCACGCCATCACCTCGAACCACCCCGACGTCGTGCTGTTCGTGCTGCTGATCGACGAGCGCCCCGAGGAAGTGACCGAAATGAGCCGCACCGTGCGCGGCGAAGTCGTCGCCTCGACCTTCGACGAGCCCGCCAGCCGCCACGTGCAGGTGGCGGAAATGGTCATCGAGCGCGCCAAGCGCCTGGTCGAGCACAAGAAGGACGTCGTCATCCTGCTCGACTCCATCACCCGCCTCGCGCGCGCCTACAACACCGTGCAGCCCGCATCGGGCAAGGTGCTCACCGGCGGTGTCGACGCCAACGCCCTGCAGAAGCCCAAGCGCTTCTTCGGCGCCGCGCGCAACATCGAGGAAGGCGGCAGCCTCACCATCATCGCCACGGCGCTGATCGACACCGGCAGCCGCATGGACGACGTCATCTACGAGGAATTCAAGGGCACCGGCAACCTGGAAATCCACCTCGACCGCAAGATGGCCGAGAAGCGCCAGTATCCCGCGATCAACGTCAACCGCTCCGGCACCCGCCGCGAGGAACTGCTGATGCCGCACGACATCCTGCAGAAGGTGTGGGTGCTCAGGAAGCTGCTGTATCCGATGGACGACATGGAGGCGATGGAGTTTTTATTGGACAAGATCCGCGCCACCAAGAACAACGCCGAGTTCTTCGATTCCATGCGCCGCGGCTGAGTGTCAGCAAGGAATCGCCTCCCTGTCGCGCCCGCTACGGGGTCGCACGTGCCGAGGCTCCGCCCTGCGCGGGCGCACACTCCGGCGATGGAATTTCTTGTCGACAAGATCCGCGCAACCAAGAAAAACGCCGAGTTCTTCGACTCCATGCGCCGCGGCTGAGTGTCAGCCATGGCGATTCGTCGCCCTGAAGCATGAAACGGCGAGGGGCCCTAAACGTTTTCATCTCCCCACCCCTGATGA
>JACDJC010000244.1_pt1 | contig 68822 bp, 59 predicted proteins | sample 7454191 | NCBI WGS metagenome assembly JACDJC01 (sample SAMN14253291, study PRJNA609438) | sludge metagenome | isolation source: sludge after 25d culture with pyrite and EDTA | collected 2018-12-20 | reverse complement strand
CGGAAGCAATGGCGCAATCATTGCCCACTGCTGGTCATCAAGCCAGAATTCTCCTGCCATGGTCCAAAACTCCCGCTGCAGAAGCGAGTGAATCACGGAGTGCCAGTATGATCAAGAGTCTGATTGGGTTTTGGCCCTAAGCTTCTTCGCCTGAATGCGCGGCGATGCTCTTTCGACCGTGATTTCATAATGGTCGCCTTGCGTTACCTCAGCGATACGGCTTGGACGAAACGCAACTGCATTGATGCCGCCTTCGTGGCGCAAACTGTCGAACAGAATTCCGAACTCGCCGCCCTTGCGCATTTCTTCGCCGAACTTCTGTGAAGCGGCGTAATCTGTCGGATCATAGACGGCAGGTAATGTTGCCTGCTCGCCGCATATATCGACGAAATCCTCTTCCAGCTTCGCCGCATAGACCCGAAATGTACGGGCCAGACCGTCCTGCCGCGTTGCAACGGTTTCGCGACGCATGTGGTGCGCAACCTCGACGACGGACGTGGTCAACCGCGCCGCCGCATACCAGGCGCCAAGCTCAGGACCGTTGAAGCGCATGCCGCCCGGCGCCACATGCAGAAACGTCGCCATGATGATGCTGGAATTGAGCCTGCCGAACACCCATTCCTCGTGTGGAAGGCGCTGCAATCGTTCACTCAGAAGACGATCGTTCGTCCAGCCTGCCAGTTCCATCACCGCTTCCAGATCGGCAGCGGTAGCAACGGTATCAAAAAGACCAATCGGCGGAAACCGCGACGGGATCAGACGATAGCTTGGTTGTGGAGCAGGATTGCGCCTCACGAGAACACCACGTCTTCATCCCGATAAGGCCGGAACGCGCGATCCAGTTCGTTCGGCTCCATGTAAAGGCCGCCACGCGCCGCATCCAGAAACCGGCGAACCGTCAGCAAGCCATCCTGCAGACCGCTCGTTATCAGGCTCAACGGCGGATGACCGCCGAAGACACCGGACTGGTTGAGCGTGTGCAGCCAGCGGATGCCAGCTTTCTCATCGGAATAAAGCACGCCCAGCGCCTGATGAATGCCAAGCACAGCGGACAAGCGCATCAATACGTCCACATCCAGCGTGATTTCGCGATGCTCGCGCACCGCCTTCACCCAGTTGTAATAGGTTGATCTTGAAGGCAGTCCCAGCACCATAAGCCGCTGCTGCTCGTCCAGCCCCCAGAGATCGGCAATAGCAAGAAAGGTGCGCAGGCCCGGTCCGCTCAACCGCTTGCGCGAATGCGGAGAAAAGCGGGCCGCATCGAGAATATCCGGTCCCTTGCCTATCATTGACTTCAACACCGCATTGCTTCTGGCCATGATTGCCTCCGATCGTCCAGATCAGAATATAGTCCAAATTTGGACTTTTGCAACCTGACGGTGTTTCAGCCGGTAAGACACGCTTTATTCGGCGGCGATAAGAGGCGTTTCGGCAGCCACGTCCGGCATTGTATCGAAATGGACCGGACGCAGCGAGACATAGCCGTTGCGGATGTCCAGCACGTGCGAATAGACGCTCTGGCCGTTTTCGAGCTGCGGCAGCTTGTCCTCATGCATGATGCTGATGACGATAGCTTGCGGGCAGCGTATCTTCAGCGCCTCATGGAAACGGATCTTGGAAGCCGGATCGAGGGCGCCGGTTGCCTCGTCGAGGAAAATGACCGACGGCTTGTGCAAGAGAATACGCGCCAGCACGATCTTCTGCTTCTGGCCTCCGGAAAGAACCATGTCCCAAGGCGTGCCATCGGCATCGGCGTCATTCATGCGCTCGATGAATTCGCCCAACCCCGCCTCGTGCAGCACAGCAGCAACAGCCAAGTCACTGAACAGGTTCTCATCGGCGGGCAGGCTGACAAGCTGCTTCAAGGAGACGGAGGGGAACTTGGCCTCCTGGGTCGCATAAAACGAGGTGGCATTCTGCGGATAGATGATATCGCCGGTGCCATATGGCCACAGGCCATTCAGCGCCTTTACGAAGGAAGTTTTGCCCGAACCGGATTCACCGCGCATATAGACCCAGTCGCCTGAACGAATATTGATCACGCCAGAGCGCAGGAACGCTGCTTCGCTGTCCGCTCCCTGCATGAGGGTGAGATTGCGTACCGACAGGCCGAAACGCGGATGCTGTTCGGCAAAAGCGAAGCGATTGATACCGGAGCGGCTGTAAAATTCCGTCGGATCCTGAACATTCTCGATGGCCTGCGCGAGGCCGATCACGCGGCCCGCATTGGCGCGCAGATTGGCAATTGCCGGCATGACCTGAATAAACCACGAGCAATCATTGATCATCGCAGCGACGAGTTCCGCGCCCGTCACATAGTTACGGAAACTGACGGAGCCGCTCATATAAGGCAGAAGGCCCGGAATATAGGCAACGATACGGTTGGAGAGAAAGCCATAGGCCTGCGAGAAAGCGAGATAGGCAGCATCGAAACGGTTAAGCCGGTTCCATGTGCCATCGACATCCTTGTAAAGACGGTCATTGACCGACCGCTGGACGGACTCGCCACCGGATGCAGAAATCTGGAAACTGCGACGCAGCAGCGTTGTCCATTCGCCACGATAGGAACCTTCGGCCTTCTGGATGCCGAGATTGAGGCGCTCCAGACGCTTGCCGATCTTGATCGCGACCAGCGTTCCGAGCGGGACATAGATCACGATCGCAGCAAAGGCCAGAACGGCGCTGCCATAGCTTCCGAGGAAATCCAGTCCCTCTACGTGGGTGGACATTTCAATCAGCTTCTGGCCAATGAAGAAAGCAGAAAGGAACACACCAACAATGCCCATGACGAGGCCGATGGCGCCACCAGTCATGCCCTTGATCGATTCCTGCAGGCGCTGATCGATATTGTCCGGCTGATCCTTGCCCCTGCCCTGTTGCAGATGGAAATGCGTATGCTTGCCGTTCAAAAGCGCAGTGGAGAACCGGTCGTTCAGCCATTTGCGCCATTTACGGTGCAGCGTGGTGGACAGGAAATGGCGGGAACCGACCAGCATTACGTCCTTTGCCAGCATCAGCAGAACAAGAACGCCTGCATTGGCGGCAATGGTTATGAGAGGATGCTGAACAGGCGCAGTGTTGACGTTAACAATAGAATTCATCAGCAGGCCCGAAGCCTCGGCCACCCATACGGTGGTCTTGCTCACGAAGGCCGTCATCAGGAAGATTGCGATGGTGAGAGCCCAGGCTTCCTTCCAGCGGTCGGAAACCCAATAGGCGCGCATCAGCCCCCAGAACGACGTCATGTCAGCCACGGCAGACCTCCCCCTTGCCTGCAAGGATTGCTGTCTGGTCTGCCGGTTTTTGCTCAATCCACACCTCGTTCTGACAACTGGACGATAACGCTTTGTAACATATTGCAACAAACTGTGGTTAACGGAGTGTTAATAGTCAACACAAAAGCGGAGCACTAACCCGTGAACATAGGGGTGCGCATCAGCAACAAGCTGAAATCGTTAGGCTATAGGAAACCTAATTATTTTGGATGAAGCACGTGTTTTGCACCGGAAATTCGACGTTTCCGGGGATCATCGCCGATGATTCGAGCAAAAAGGCCCTACTGAGCCGCGAGATAAGCCTGTAGACGCGGCACTACAAAATCAAGGAAGACACGGACCCGTTGCGGCAGTCGCGCACCGCCAAGAAACACGGCGTGTACTTCCTCTATGTCGTTCTCCACCGCCTCGGCCAGAACCTCCACCAGTGCACCGGAAGCGAGGTCGTTCCGCGCGTGATAATCGCCGATCCGAGCGAGCCCCAGTCCCGCGACAGCCATGCGCCGGACCGTTTCCCCATTATTGGCCAATAGCGAACCATAGACCGCGCGATCCACGATGCGACCGCTTTCCTTCAACGGCCAGACAGGTGCTGCACGGCGGAAATTGAAACCGATGCAATTGTGATCGGCAAGGTCGTCTATGGTCAACGGCGTACCGCAACGTTCCAGATAGGCGGGGGCCGCCACGATCTTGCGCCGGGCCGTGCCAAGCTTGCGCGCCATCATGCTGGAATTCGGCAAGGTGCCGATGCGGAAAGCCACGTCGGTGCGATCAAGATAAAGATCAACCAGCTCATCCGACAGGGACAGGTCGATCACGATATTCGGATAGGCCGACAGAAATTCCGGCAACAAAGGCTCCAGCGCCAGCGTGCCCAATGCAACCGATGCATTGACGCGGACCGTGCCGCCCGTGCTCGCAGAACCTTGCGAAAGCTCGCGTTCGACTTCCTCAAAATCGCGCAGCAGCCCCTGACTACGCTCATAATAAATCTGCCCTTCGGTCGTCAGCGACAGGCGGCGGGACGAGCGCTCCAGAAGCCGCACACCAAGCCTTGCTTCGATACGGGATATGAGTTTGCTGATGGTCGAAGGATTCATACGCAGAAGACGGGCTGCTTCGGAGAAACTGCCCGTTTCCACCACCCGCAAAAAGACCTGCATTTCGCCAACGCGATTATCCATCGCCCGCTCCATCTGTGAAACTGTTTCACAGATAATGTGGATTCCGAGCGGATTTTCAAGCCCACGCGATTATCCTATTTCTGCTTCACGAAATCAAACCTGACCGAAAATTGCTTGGTACAGGATCAACAAGATGACGGCCCGAAGCATGAGCCTCCCAAGCTCGCGCTCCCCCGCGAAACGCCGAAGGCCAATCGACAGGAGATAATATGAAAATCGTGAACGCACATGGCGCGGCCATACCCGCGCTCGGCTTCGGCGTTTTCCGCATGACGGACGCGGAAGTGGAAAACGTCATTCCGGCAGCGCTGGAAGCTGGCTTCCGCCATTTCGATACAGCGCAGATCTACCAGAACGAGGCTGCCCTCGGGCGCGCACTGGAAAAGGCAGGCGCGCGACGCGAAGACCTGTTCCTCACCACAAAAGTCTGGGTCGATAATTATAGCCCCGAAAAATTCAGCGCATCCGTCGACGAAAGCCTCGACAAGCTGAAAGTGGATCAGGTCGACCTCCTGCTTCTGCACTGGCCTGCCGACAAGGTGGCTATTGCCGACCAGATTGACATGCTGAACGCTGTGCAAGCGGCAGGCAAGACGCGTTTCATCGGCGTGAGCAATCAGAATGTCGCACAGATGAAAGAGTCCATCCTTCGCAGTGCCGCGCCCATCGTCACCAACCAGATCGAGGTTCATCCCTATCTCGACCAGAATGCCGTAGCAGAGGCCGCAAAGACAGCAGGCCTTGCCATCACCGCCTATTACGGCATGGCTGATGGCGCAGTGCCGCGCGACCCCGTCTTGCAGGCCATTGGCGCCCGATACGGCAAGACTGCCGCTCAGGTCGGTCTGCGCTGGCTGATTGAACGCGGCTTCATCGCCCTTTCCAAGACGGCCAAGCCCGAGCGTGTCGCTGAAAATTTCGACATATTCGACTTTGAGCTCAGTGCTGAAGACATGACGGCGATTTCCAAACTCGCCCGCCCCGATGGACGACTGGTCAGCCCTGAAGGTCTGGCTCCAGTCTGGGACAAATAACGGAGACTATGATGAGCACGATGACGTCTCACGACAGCGCAACGAAGGCGGCCGGTTTCAACTGGCCGCTTCTGGCGCTTGCAATCGGGGCCTTTGGTATTGGCACCACGGAATTTGCACCGATGGGTCTGCTGCCGGTCATTGCCGACGGGGTTGACGTTTCCATCCCGACCGCCGGCCTTCTGGTCAGCGCCTATGCCATCGGCGTGATGGTTGGCGCACCTATCATGACGCTTGCCTTCGGGCGGTTCGGCAAACGCACGGCCCTGATGCTGCTGATGGGCATATTCACGCTCGGCAACATCCTGTCGGCTCTTGCGCCGGATTACTGGACGCTGCTTGCAGCGCGCCTGGTAACGAGCCTCAATCACGGTGCGTTTTTCGGGCTTGGCTCCATTGTTGCAGCCAGCGTCGTGCCGCCTGAAAAGCGGGCAAGCGCCGTTGCCACCATGTTCATGGGTCTGACGATTGCGAATATCGGCGGCGTCCCGGCTGCGACCTGGATTGGCCAGCAGATCGGCTGGCGCATGTCGTTCGCCGGTACTGCTGTTCTGGGTCTGCTCGCCATCGCGGCGCTCTGGCTTTCGCTGCCGCGTGGCGAGGCAGGCAAGATGCCCGACATCCGTCGTGAGCTCGGCGTCCTGATGCGCCCGACCGTGCTTATGTCGCTCGCAACGACCGTCATGGGCGCTGGTGCCATGTTCACACTCTACACCTATGTAGCGCCTGTACTGGCCGACCTTACAAGCGCTTCGGAAGGTTTCGTGACGCTGGCGCTCATTCTTATCGGCGTGGGCTTCACTATCGGCAACGCGCTCGGCGGACGCCTCGCAGACTGGTCGCTCAATGGTGCTACGCGGATATTTCTTGCAGCGCTTGCCATCATCAGTCTGGCACTGCCGTTCCTGCTGGGAAGCCATATCGGTGCGGCAATCGGCCTGCTCGCCTGGGGTGCGGCAGCTTTCGCCATCGTTCCTCCGGTTCAGACCCGCGTGATGCAGGCTGCATCGGAAGCACCGGGGCTGGCATCGTCGATCAATATCGGCGCGTTCAACCTCGGCAATGCGGTGGGCGCGGCCCTTGGCGGCGGCGTCATCAGCGCAGGCTATGGCTATGCAGCCATTCCCGTCGCAGGCGGCCTTCTGGCAGCGGCAGGACTATTGTTCACACTGTCTCGCCGCCCGAAAACAGCGCTGGCTCCATCAGCCTGCTAATCCAACGTTCTCCTGAAGCGCAGAAGCGCCAGCGACGCAAACAGGAACACGAAGAATATGAGGGCGTTCACTTCTCCGGCAATGTCGGAGAGGTGCGCGCCCTTAAGCATAACGGCACGGACGATCCGCAGAAAATGCGTCAGCGGAAAAATCTCGCCCAGCGCCTGCGCCCAATCGGGCATACCCCGAAACGGGAACATGAAACCGGACAGCATCAGCGATGGCAGGAAGAAGAAGAAGGTAAGCTGCATGGCCTGCATCTGTGTGCGCGAAGCCGTCGAGATCGTGTAGCCGAGCAGGACCAGCGACAGGACGAAAATCAGCACGCAGGTCAGCAGAAGCGCCAGCGATCCCACAAAAGGCACGCCGAACAGAAGCTTGGCCGCGACCAGCACGACCACAACCTGCACGCCGCCGACGACCAAAAATGGCAGAACCTTGCCCAGCATGATTTCGGCAGGCGTGGCGGGCATTGCAAGCAGGTTTTCCATCGTGCCGCGTTCTGTCTCGCGGGTCAGCGCCATGGCTGTCATCATCACCATGGTCATTTGCAGGATGACGCCCAACAGACCGGGAACAATATTATACTGCGACACGCCTTCCGGATTATAACGCCGATGCACAATGACCTGTAGCTGGCTTCGCGCGGCATCTGCAGCCTCAGCCTGCTTGCCCTGTTCACGCAGGAGTGCCTGACTTGCGACGGTTCCAAGCGTGGAAACGGCACCGCTTGCCACTGACGGATCGGTCGCATCGGCTTCGATCAGAATTTGCGGCTGTTCGCCTGCATCGACACGCCTTGCGAAATCCGACGGGATCGTCACCACGAAGGAAACCGTGCCATTGGCAATCAGTGCCTCGGCTTCCGCCGCACTTTGCACGACATGGTCAAAGCGGTAATAGCCCGTGGCTTCCAGAGCGGAAATCATGGCGCGCGTATAATGATCCTGGCTGGTTACAACCAGCGCGCTCGGCAGGCTTTTCGGATCATTATTGATGGCAAAGCCGAAGAGCAGCAGTTGCATCAACGGCACGACCAGCATCATGGCGAAGGTGATGCGGTCACGCCGCATCTGGATGAATTCCTTCACCAGCATTGCGCCAAGACGCTCAAACGAGAACCAGCCATTCATTGCTTGCTGCTCCCGGAATTTCTGCCCTTCGACATATTGTCCTGGGCATTGGCCATGAACTGGATGAACACATCCTCTAGGCTGGTTTCACCTGCCTCGACGGTAACGCCCTCACGATGCCTGATCTTTTCCAGAGCTGCCTCAAGCTTCGCCCTGTCGGACCCCACGACGTGCAGTGTCGCACCGAATGGCGCTACCTGCTCGACACCCGGTTCACCCTCCAGTTCGCGCGCCACTTCGCCCAGCGTCGGACCGTTGACGATGAAGGTCGTCAGTCCCGCTTTATCGATGACGTCCCGGACGGTTCCCGTCGCCAATAGCTTGCCATAGGAAATATAGCTGATGCGGTGGCAGCGTTCGGCTTCATCCATGTAATGGGTTGAGACGAGCACAGTCAGCCCGCCATCGGCGAGGCGATGTATCTCGTCCCAGAAGTCGCGCCGTGCCTTCGGATCGACCCCGGCAGTCGGCTCATCCAGCAGCAGAAGCTTTGGCTTGTGCATGATACAGGCCGCCAGCGCCAGCCGCTGCTTCCAGCCGCCGGAAAGCGTGCCCGCCAACTGGTCTCCGCGCGATGTCAGGCCCAGTTCCTCAAGTGTCCGTGCCACATGCTCCTTCACCGGCCTCAACCGGTAGAGACGCGCAACGAATTCAAGGTTTTCGGCAATGGTCAGGTCTTCATAGAATGAAAAACGCTGCGTCATGTAACCGACTTCGCGCTTGATCTTCAGCCCTTCGGTACGAAGATCGAAACCCAGCACCTTCCCTTCGCCCTCGTCGGGCGTCAGCAGCCCGCACATCATGCGGATCGTGGTCGTCTTGCCCGAACCGTTCGGCCCCAGAAAGCCGACAATCTCACCCTCGGCCACCGACATGCTCACATGATCGACGACCGTAGCGTCACCGAACCGCTTGACGAGACCTTTGACATCGATAGCGTTCGACATTGCCACCTCCGCCTATCGGGCAGCCAGATCGACATCCACGATCTGACCGGGCTGCAGAGGCGATGCGGGATCGACCGGATGCGCCTCGACGAGATAGACAAGCTTCTGGCGCGTTTCAAGCGAGTAGATGACGGGCGGTGTGAACTCGGGATCGGGCGAAACATAGCTCACACGCGCTTGCAGGCCAGGCGCGCAACCATCGCAGCGCACGGACAGCATATCGCCCACCCGCACCGCCGAAAACTTGTCTTCCGGAATATAGACCTTCAGCTTGACCGCACCGTCCGGCAACATGGTCAGCACCGGTGCGGACGGACCCGCAATATCGCCCGGATTACGGATGACATCGGTGATCCGGCCCGGCGCGGGTGCTTCAATCGTTCGCTTGGTCAGATGCCAGCGTGCGGAATCAAGCTGCGCTTCGGCGCTCTTGACGGCATTTTCCGCCGCCTTGATCTCTTCCGGGCGCGCGGGCAAGCGACCAACCGCCAGATTGGCTGTGGCCTGATTGATCGAGGCCTCAGCCACTTCCACCTTGGTGGCCGCATCGTCAAGCTGTGCCTGCGTCATCACCCCGCGTTTCGTCAGGTCCTGCGTACGCAAAAGCGTTCGCCGGGCATCGTCTGCCTGTGCCTTTGCTGTCCTGACGGCCGCATCCAGAACTGCAATTTCATCTGGGCGCTTGCCAACCTGCAAATCCGCCAGTTGCGCGCGGGCCTGCGCCAGCGCCGCGTCGGCCTGCGCAACGGCGATCTTTGCGTCCGTGTCCTCCGTCTTTGCTATCGGCTTGCCCGGTTCAACGCGATCACCACGCCTGACGGCAACGGACTGAACCTGCGCCACTTCCAGCGGTGCAAGCTGCACGAATTCACCCTCAACATAACCAACGGCAAGAGGCTGCGCACTACATGCGGCGAAGAGATAAGAAGCAAAAGGAACCATACAGAGAATGCTCATGCCAACACCTCGCCGTTTTTGGCGGCGTCCTTCGCTGCAAGAATAGCCATGAGATTCTGGCGTGCGATTGCCGCAACAGCCGCCGCCTCTTCCGCACCCATCGTGGACCAGCCCATGCGCCGTTTCACCGCCTCCCGGCCAATGCGGAAATAAACAACCTGCCCAAGCAGGGTGAAGACGAGAAGCCGCGTAGCCTCGCTCTCGGCAGGTTCGCCCGTCGCGACTTCCCAGATGGCGCACAGCCTTTTGTGCGTTGGCTCGAAAACACCGGAATAGATGCGATCGAGCGCCGCCGTCGGATGCGCCAGCTCACGCAAAAGGAACTGGACGATCTCGCCGGATTGCGGTTGTGCGACGATGAAATACGTCATCCGCTCCAGCGCCAGACCAAGCTGCTGACGGGCCGTTTCCTTCGTTTCGGCAGGTGCACTGATCACACCGTGGTGCCCGAGCGCCTGCCCCGCAATGCCCTGTATCGTTTCGACAATATAGTCTGCCGCCGCCAGCCGCAGCCCTTCCTTGCCGCCGAAATGGTAGGCAATGGAACCGATATTCGCCTTGGCCATCCCGGCAATCTCGCGGGTCGATGTGGCGTCAAAGCCCTTCGAACCAAACAGTTGCAAGGCCGCATGTATCAGCGCCATCCGCGTCTGATCGACCGAAGGTGACGGAGGCTCTTGTCCTGCATGTTTCGTTTTGCTCATATCATGATTTAATCAATCGATTGATTAAATGTCAAGCATAACAGAACCCAAAGCGCCGATCTTGGATCAGCACCTTGGATCCTACTGAAAATTATAGACGTCGTTCAGCCTCGTCTTCCAACATGTCGACCGACAGCAATCGGTGTCGGCATCTCGCGGTGTGTGTGAGAAAGCCCCTCCAATACGGCCAGAATTTCGGTCTTCGCAGCGACCGCCTTGCCCGCCTTGCTGTCGACATGAAGCAACATCTGCTCGGCGCTGGCAATCTCCGTATCGCCACGCCGGAGGCTGTGAAAGACATGTGCGCGCTTCTCGTCGAAGGAGAGCAACTGCGTTTCGACATGCAGCGCATCGCCTGCCTTGGCCTCGCCGCGATGCATGATATGGGTTTCGACCGTGTAGTAGCTGTGACCGGATTTCAGATAGGCTTCGTCCACACCGATATGCGCCAGAAACCTGTCCGTCGTCTGGCCAAATACATCAAGATAACGATGCTCGGTCATATGTCCGTTATAGTCGATCCATTCCGGGATGACGCGCGCATCCAGTAGGCGCAATGGACCGGAACCTGCCTTGGAAGAACCCGCAGCCGCATCGAGCCGTGCTGTATAGGCGTTGAGAAGCGCGCCTGCGCCCCAACCCTTGCCATTTTGCTGATGCGCGAGAGCGCGAATGATCGCGACCAGATTTTCGTCACGAATCCGCTCCAGATCGCGAATTGAAAGCCCTTCATTTTGCGCGTCCGACTGGTCCGCGATGCGGTTGATGAGGCTGTCATCGAGATCGGGCACATCTGTCAGCTTCGTCCATGGCCATTGCAACGCAGGCCCGAACTGGGCCAGGAAGTGCCGCATGCCTGCCGGACCACCGGCAATGCGATAGGTCTGGAACAGCCCCATCTGCGCCCAGCGAAGCCCGAACGAATAGCGGATGATATCGTCAATCTGCTCGACCGTGGCGATACCGTCACGCACGAGCCACAATGCCTCGCGCCACAGCGCTTCCAGAAGCCGGTCGCCAACAAAAGCGTCGATCTCCTTTTCGAGCACGACCGGCTCCATTCCGGTCTGGCGGTAGAGCGCGGACGCACTTTCGATTGTCGATACGGAAGTCTTGCCTCCCGGCACCAGTTCAACCAGCGGCAACAGGTAAACGGGATTGTAGGGATGCGCGATCAAGAGGCGCTCCGGATGCCGTAACCCAGCCTGCAACTTGCTTGGAAGAAAACCGGAGGTGGACGAAGCGATCAGTGCATCGTCTGCACAAGCGGCTTCAATCTCCGCCAGCACGGCAAGTTTCAGGTCGAGACGCTCGGGCACGCTTTCCTGAACAAGCACCGCGCCTGCCACCGCCTCCGCCAGCGAAGAGGAAAACGACAATTGCCCCTCCTGCGGAAGGCGCACGGTGGTCAGCGCTGCCAGCGCCTTGCGCGCATTATCGAGAATGTGTTCGGTCGTCGCCTTTGCATCGGGCGACGGATCGTAAACAGCAACGTCGAAACCGTTCAGCAGAAAGCGTGCGGCCCAGCCGCTGCCGATGACGCCGCTGCCGATGCAGGCAATCTTGGGAGAATGGCTGTTCATGGATTTCACCAGCGCTTTGTAAGCTTGAGTTTTTCGCGGACTTCAGCAGGCGTCAGAACCTTCGTTCCCATATTGACGGCGATGGCTTTGGCCCGTTCGACCAGATCGCCATTCGACGCCAGAACGCCCTTGTCGAGCCAGATATTGTCTTCGAGACCCACACGGATATTGCCACCCGCCAGCACGGCAAGGGCCGCATAAGGCAACTGATTACGGCCAATGGAGAACGCCGAGAAAATCCAGTTATCCGGCAGGTTGTGGAGGATGGATACCAGCGTCGCCAGATCGTCCGGCGCGCCCCATGGAATACCCATGCACAGCTGCACCAGAACCGGGTCATCAAGCAGGCCCTGCTGTTGCAGCCATTGGGCGAGCGGCAGATGGCCGGTGTCGAAAATCTCGATCTCCGGGCGCACGCCAAGCCGCTGTATCTGCCCGGCCATTTCCCTGAGCATGGCGGGCGTGTTGGTCATCACATAATCGCCTTCACCGAAATTCATCGTGCCGCAATCCAGCGTGCAGATTTCCGGCAAGAGTTCAGCGACATGGGCAAGCCGTTCCGTTGCGCCCGCCATATCGGTCTTGGCGGCATCGGGCGGCAGCGGGGCTTCTGCCGACCCAAAGACCAGATCGCCGCCGACACCTGCCGTCAGATTCAGCACGATATCGACACCGGACGCCCGGATGTGGTCCACAACCTCGCGGAAAAGCTCCAGCTTGCGCGATGGTTCACCCGTTTCCGGATCGCGCACATGAATATGCGCGACAGCGGCACCCGCTTCGGCACTCTCAATGGCCGCATCCGCGATCTGGCGCGGCGTGATCGGCACCTTGTTCGAGCGGTGCGTGGTGGCTCCGGCACCGGTGACGGCGGCGGTGATGAATATTTCGCAGGCGGGCTTTAAAGGCATGATCGTTTCCCTCAATTTTCGCCGAGCTTGACAGGTCGCGAAATGCCGGGATTATCATTTTACGAAATCTATTTGGCGAAGAGCGAAACGTATGATCTTTGAACCCTCCGACGAAGAACTGAGCGTTACCTTGCTGGTCCTGCCGGATTGTTCGCTTATGTCATTGGCTGCAACGCTGGACCCGATGCGCGGCGCCAACCGCGTGACGGGCCGCTCGCTTTATCGCTGGCGGGTGGTGTCGCCGGATGGCAGCGATCCCGTCACATCCAGCGGCCTCAAAGTTGCGGCCAATGGCCGTTTCGAGGCTGGCGCGCAGGATATTCTTATTATCGTCAGCGCTTTTCACGCGCTGGAACATGCGACACCGAAGCTTCTCGCCATGCTGCGCCAGGCGGCCAAACAATCGAAACTCGTCGTGGGTGTGGAAGCCGGATCATGGGTGCTGGCAAAGGCGGGATTGCTGAACGGACGTAAGGCAACAACGCACTGGGAAGACATGGAAGCATTCTCGCAGCGCTTCCCGGAAGTCGAAATGCAATCGGATCGTTGGGTGCGGGATGGAGCTTTTCTGACAACCGGAGGCGCGGCACCGGCGCTTGACATGATGCTGGCGCTCATTCGCGCCCGCCACGGCTATTCCATCGCGCTGGATGTGGCGAGCCTCTACATCTACGACGAGGTGAAACAAGCTTCCGATGCGCAGCCGCTGGTATCCCTTGGCCGTTTGCTTAACCGCGAACCACGACTGGCAGATGCCATAAAAATCATGGAAACCCATATCGACCGCCCGATCCCCGTGTCGAGCATAGCCCGAAGACTTGGGCTTTCAACGCGCAGCCTTGAATTGCTGTTCGCCAATGTGATCGGGCAGTCACCGGGCAATTACTATCTGTCGCTTCGGCTGAAAGCGGCCCGGCGGCTGATCCTCGATACGCATCTCTCCATGGCGGATACAGCGGAACAGACCGGCTTTTCGTCGATCAGTTCGCTGTCGCGCGCCTTCAAGCGGCATTTCGGTCAATCGCCGAGCAAGCTGCGGCAGTAGCGGACGGGTTTCTTACAGACCAAGCCCCGACTTCACCTCTGCGAGCGCGGGCTTGCCGTCGAAAGTGGTCACGCCGTCAAGCCACGCATCAAGCTGCGCCGGGTTGTCCTTGATCCATTTCGTGACGGCGTCCTTGGCTTCCATGCTGTCGTTCAGGATCATGTTCATCATCGTGCTTTCCATCTCCGTGCTGAACTTCAGGTTCGACAGAAAGCGCGAGACATTGGGGCAATCCGCTGCATAGCCCTTGCGGGTCAATGTTTCGACGGTCGCGGCACCGTCATCCGGTCCGAACAGGTTTTCGCCATTTTCCAGATAGGTGAGCTTATAGCGAATATTCATCGGATGCGGCGTCCACGCGAAAAACACAACGGGCTCATCCTTGCGCACCGCGTTTTGAACCTGCGAAAGCATGGCCTGCTCGCTCGATTCCGCGAGCTGGAAATCCTTCAGGCCAAACTTGTCCTTCTCGACCATCGACTGGATCGTGGCGTTGGCGCTGCTGCCAGCCTCAATACCGTAGATCTTGCCGCCAAGCTGATCCTTGAACTTCGCGATATCAGCGTAGTTCTTGATGCCGAGATCCTTGCCTGTTGCTGCAAGACCAATCTTGGCGCCTTCGAGATTGACGCCAGCCTGCTCGACCTTCTTTCCTTCGATATAGGGTTTGCGCGCTTCTTCCTGAAGCGGCATCCAGTTACCGAGGAAAATATCGATCTGTCCATTTTCCAGCGACTGGAAGGTGACCGGCACGGAAAGAATGGTTGTCTGCGGCTCATACCCGGCTTTTTCAAGCAGCAAAGAAGCGAGCGCTGTCGTTGCGGTAATGTCGGTCCAGCCGACATCGGAGAATTTGGGTGCCTTGCAGTTTGCGCCTTCAGCGGCATGCGCCTGCACGCTGGCAAGGCTGGCGACGCTTGCTGCAAGCAAAAGAACGATGCGTTTCATTATCTTCTCCCCTTTGTTTTTATTGAGAACAACATGATAGGGGAAACAGGAAACGCCTGTTCGCAATATACGCAATCATCTTTGCGTTTTGCGCAACCTTTGACCATTGATCAGTCGGGTCGATTTCTGAAAGCTGCGCAAAACCGGGGCGAAATTTATTTGCCACCGCCATATTGCACGTCGCTGACATGCTCCATCCAGTCGACGACTTTGCCGTCGAGCTGTTCCTGAATGGCTATATGGGTCATGGCATTGCTCGCGGATGCGCCGTGCCAGTGCTTCTCGCCCGGTTCGAACCAGACCACATCGCCGGGCCGGATTTCCTCAATCGGTCCGCCTTCGCGCTGCACAAGGCCAAGCCCGGCGGTCACGATCAGGGTCTGGCCAAGCGGATGCGTGTGCCATGCAGTGCGTGCGCCGGGCTCAAACGTCACGGTCGCAGCCGCAGCACGCCGGGCATTATTGGGAGAAAACAGCGGATCGATACGGACAGTGCCCGTAAACCAGTCGGCAGGCCCTTTCCCCGAAGGATCAGTTCCATTGCGCTTGATATCCATGAGGCGTTTCCTTTCCTGTTCACAACGCAACATAGATCAACTTCTCGGACTGTTCAGCGCCTTTTGGCGGGGTCCCGCTGCAAAATCACGTTATGCCGTTTCTCAAGCTCTGTGTTGACCGCTTCGATTTCCTGCGCCTTGCGCACATCGTCCCAGCCAAGCTCCCGCGCCAGAATATCGGCGATTGCGGCGAGATTGCCGGTCGTCAAGGCCCCGTCGATTGCAAGTGTGGTGCGCCGCAAAACGACGTCCGCCAGATGCACGACAAGCTCGTTGCGTGCGATCCATGCGATTTCCGTCGTGCTGACCGTGTCGGTTTCAGGCAGCATCGCGACCGTTGCTTCTGCTTCCTCCCGGAGGATCGGCAGGGCCGTGCTGCCATAGCGCTTCAACAATGTCTCAACCCGTGCGGCGGACAACTTTGTTTCGGTGGCATATGTCGTCACCCAAGCCTTGCGGGCGCGATCATCGGACGGATAGTCCCTGCCGCCGCCTATAGGGAGGTTGCGCGTTGAAACCTGCCGCGTCTTGTCGAACCGGCCCAGAACCTTGTCGGCCACTTCCTCGGCAAAGCCGCGGAATGTGGTCCACTTGCCGCCAACAAGCGAAATGATCGCGAATGGCCGTTCGTTATCCGGCTCGATGACGGGCGCGGAATGATCGCGACTGATCAAACCCGGTTCGGAAGCATTGGAAGCCGGAAGCGGACGAATGCCGCTATAAGTGTAGACGATCTGGCTGCGGTCGAATTTGAGCTTCGGCAGCAGCGAACACAGGCTGTCGATGAAATAGTCGGTTTCAGGATCGTCGCAGCGCACATTGTCGGGATCGTCCGATGGAATATCGGTGGAACCCACCAGCGCCAGACCGTGATAGTCGTAGACAAGGCAGATGCGTCCGTCATCCGCCTCGAAATAGATCATTCGTCCGTTCAGGCTCTTCACCAGTTCGGGGTGATCGACAAGAATATGCGAGCCCTTGGTGCCGCCGATCATCTTGGTCGGCTTGCCAAGCGCAGCATTGACCCGGTCGATCCATGGCCCAGCCGCGTTGATGACCAGCTTCGGCCTCACCGCGAATTTCACACCATCCGGCCCTTCAAAGCCGATAAGGCCGTTCTCGGCGGAAACCAGCGTCGTGAAATTGGCGGCAGCGCTTTTCGGATTGGCGCGCAGCCCGTCGCTGACAAGTTCATAGACCAGACGTTCCGGCTGGCTGACCTTCGCATCATGATAGATGCCGCCCGCCACGATTGCGGGCGTGATATGGGGCATTTCCTTGGTCGCCGTCTCCTTCAGCAAAAAACGGTGACGCGGCATAACGCGCTCGCGCGCACCAAAATAATCGTAAAGCGCCAGACCGATCTTGATCAGCACGGCCCCACGGCTGCGTGGCGCGGTCGTCGAGCCAAATAGGGTACGCAACGCCGCCGTAATACCCTTGGTCCATGAGAAGACAGGAATGAAAGTCGGCAGCGGCTCGACATTGTGCGGCGCATTTTTCAAAAGCAGATTACGTTCCAGTGTGGACTGGGCCACAAGCCCGAACTCACCGGTTTCCAGATATTTGAGGCCGCCATGGATAAGCCGCGACGGCGCAGCACTTGTGCCTGAACCGAAATCCGCCTTGTCGACGATGAGACAGCTCACGCCCTGCTCGCAAAGATCGCGATAGAGGCCCGCTCCGTTGACACCAGCGCCAAGGATGAGCACATCCACGCCCTCGGCTTCCAGTTGTCCGATGCGGCTTTTCATTCCGGCCTTGCCTGCGAAGTCATTCATCTTACTGTCTTTATGTCTGTGGCGCATCGCGCCTTGTCCTTCAATCCGCAAGAGCTTCGATCTTTGGCCAGACCGGCCCAAGCGCAGATGCGATCTCCTTGAAAAGCTGATAGCGCTTTTCATAAAGCGCGCTTCGCGCTGCATCCGGTTCATAGGTGCGGCCTATGGCGTCGAGATCGCGCGGGTCGCTGTAGACATTGGCAAAGACACCTGCGCCCTTGCCAGCGCAAAGGGCAGCCCCCCAGGCGGCGGCCTCGTCCGTATCCGTGACGGTAACGGGCATGCCTAGAACATTGGCAAACATCTGCGCGAAAGCCGGGCTACGCGACACGCCGCCGGTGAGGCGCGCAGCGGAGATTGCAAACCCGTCCTTCAGGTGATCGACATGGATGCGATGATTGAAGGCAATGCCTTCCCAGATTGCGCGCAGCATATCGCCCCGATCCTGCCAGCCGCGCAGACCGAAAAACGCACCGCTCGCCATCGCTCCATAGGGCGAGCCGAAGAGATAGGGATGGAACATCGCCGTCGAAGGCTTCGCCAATGCCGTATCGATTTCCGGGCGCAGCATGTCGTGGATGGAACGCCCTGTTTCCTCTGCCTCGCGCCGTTCTGCCGGGCAGAGCTTGTCGAGGAACCAGTCGTAATTGGCCGTCGATGCCGGCGAGATCGACATATTGTTCCATTCGCCCGGCGCAATACCATTACGGCAGAACCAGCTTTTGTCGACGCGCGGTTCGGACGACAGCGTTTCGTTGATCGAATAGGTTCCGGCAACCACGGCAACGGTCCCGATGCCAAGCCCGCCGACGCCAAGCGCTGAAGCGGTGACATCGTGCAAGCCACCGACAACCGGTGTTCCGGCAACGAGGCCTGTACGTTGTGCGCATTCGACAGAAACGCTACCCACGATTTCATCGGAACGCGACATGGGTGGCAACGCATCCCAAAGCGCGTCCAGCCCGAAAAGGGCGAGCGCTTCTTTTGAATATTCCTGCGTGTTGACATCGGTGAAGGAGGTCGAGGCTTCGGTACGATCCGTCCCGACATCGCCGGTCAGGCAAAAGCGCAGCCAGTCCTTGCAGGCGATCACATGCGCGATGCGGCCAAAGCGTTCCGGTTCGTTTTCCTTCACCCATGCCAGGATGGCGGATGGTGCCGATGCATGGGGAAGCTGGCCGGTGATGGTTATGGCCTGCTCTGCAACGGGGCTATTGACCCAACGCTCCGCAACATCAACGGCGCGGCTGTCGAGAGACAATATGCCTGCGCCAAGCGGACGGCGATCCTTGTCGAGCATATAGACGCCATCACCATGCGCTGTGGTGGCAATGGCCAGAATGTCGGAAGCAGGTCGCCCGCTTTTAGCGATGGCTTCGGCAATCGCATCCGCCGTTGCATTCCAGAATTCATCCATGTCGCGTTCGACATGGCGGGCGCGCGGAAAGGATTGCGCCACGCGGCGGCGGGCAACGGCAAGGGTGGTTCCGTCAATATCGAACAACGCGGCTTTGGTGACGGTCAGTCCGCTGTCGATTCCGAGCAGAGAGGGCATGTATCGTATTCCTGATAAATATGCGCGGGCTATTCTTGCTTTCCGCCTGTTCCGGCGCGGGCAACCACCACGTTGATGCCTTGCGCCTCCATGCGCTCGATATGCGCGAAAGGCGTAGCCTCATCCACGATGACGACATCGAAGTCGCTGAGTGCCCCGAAATTGTGCAGCGCCCGGCGCTCGAATTTTGTGTGATCGGCCAGAAGGATACGCTTGGCGGCGCAGTCCAGCATGGCACGCTTGGTTTCCACCATTTCCGGTGATTGATGAAACAGAAGGTCGTCGGTGATCGCTGCAATCGAAATGAAGGCCACATCGGCGCGAAGACGACGAATTTCGTGGATCGTCATGCCGCCGACGAATGCGTTGCACCAGTTATAGAGCTGACCGCCAAGACCGAGCAGCGTCACATCCTTGATGTCGCGTACTTCGTTCATCAGAATCAGCGAGTTTGTAATGACGGTGAGCGGCCCCTTGCCCGGAAGATGCGGCACCATTTGCAGAACAGTGGTGGAATCATCGAAGAAAATGGCCTGTCCCGGCTCAACGAACTGCATTGCAGCTTCGGCGATCAGTTTCTTTTCTTCCGACTGGCGGGTAACGCGATAAAGATCACTTGCCTCGATCAGGCTTGTGGGCGCAGCCGACACGATGCCGCGCGACTTGCGAAACAGGCCACGGCTTACCAGTTCATCGACGTCGCGATGCGCTGTCATCAGGCTGATGCCGAACCGTTCGGTGAGGTCCTCGATACGCATCGAGCCTTCAGCCATTACAGTTTCCGCAATCTGCTGGCGCCGGACGAGCTGACGCGCATGCCGGCTGTCGTTCGGCACTTGCTCCGCCATCAGCTTGTCAATGCTTGCTTTGTTGCTCACTGCCATGCCTGTCACTTGTCCCCTTGCTTGCGCGTTCCAAAAGCTTCGGAATCGCCTGATAGGCTTTATATTGCGCGGTCTTCAGCCCCAAAATCCAGCGAGTGATTGCATGGGACTTTCTTGAGGAGAGGGACTTCTGGAAATGCGCATCCCGAAAGCGTTCTGCTGCCGGGATGCGCCTTTTCAAACCTTACTGTTCGAGAACGAACGGCGAGGTGTACTTGTCAACATTGTCCTTGGTGATCAGGATGCAGTCGAAGAGCTGCTTTTCATGATCCACACCGGTCTTGCCGGTCTTGATGAAGTTGTCGGCCTGCTTGACGGCAGCTTCCGAGAACACGGCAACCGGCTGCAGAACGGTGTACTGCAGTTCACCGGCCTTGATGGCTGCAACCGCATCCGGCGAACCGTCGAAACCACCGACCTTCACCTGATCCAGCTTGCCAGCCTTCTTCAGAGCAGCAATTGCGCCCAGAGCCATTTCGTCATTACCGGAGATAACGCCGATGATGTCCGGATTGGCCTGAAGCAGAGCCTGCATCTTGTCGTGACCCTGGGTACGGTCCCAGTTGGCGACGTCCTGACCGGCCTTCACCAGATCGGGATACTGCGACAGAACGGTTTCATAGCCGTTCGAGCGCGTTGCGGCGTTGTTGTCCGATGGCGAACCGAACAGCTCGACATACTTGCCCTTGTCGCCAACGCTTTCGACCCACTGGGTCGCACCGATAGCGGCGCCCTGTGCGTTGTTGGAAACGAGCTGCGCCTTGGCCAGGCCTTCCTGGTTGATTTCCGCGTTGACGAGGAAAACCGGGATATTGGCGGCGATTGCACGCTTGACCGCGCCGACCGAACCGTCCGCATTGGCCGGGTCGAGAATGATGGCAACCGACTTGTTGGTGATAGCCGTGTCGATCAGGTTGCTTTCGGTGTTGGTGTCGCCCTTGTGGCCACCGACAACAGCCTTGTAGCCGAGACCTTCAGCGGTCTTCTTGGCAATTTCGCCTTCGGTGTACCAGTACGGATTGGACGGATCGTTGACGATGATCGTCATCAGTCCTTCGGCCCAGGCCGTGCTGGCGATGAGAGGCAACGCTGCCGCAGCGGCGAACAGAACGCGCATTCCCTTCTTGAACATGGTCTCACTCCCTTAACATTTTTCGTTTGCGTTATGCCGGTTCCCCGGCGGTACTCATTTCCATCAGGCCGTTTTCGAGATCTTGTGCCCTTTTGGAAGTCTTTCGATACGCCCGGCTGTTTTCGCGGCTCCATCCGGAACGGTGGACAGAGCCGCTATCGATCATCGCCGGGAGTATTGAATGCTGTTGAGCAGAACCGCGAGCACGATCACCGCGCCGGTAAAGACGGTCTGCCAGTAGGAGGACACGCCGATAATCACGAGGCCGTCGGAAAGGAAACCGATCACGAAAGCGCCGAGAAGTGTGCCCTGTATAGTACCGCGCCCCCCAGTGAGCGCAGCGCCACCGATAACCACGGCAGCGATTGCCGTCAGTTCGTAAGTGGTGCCTGCTGTCGGACCAGCCGACGTAAGCTGCGAAGAAAGAACCAGACCTGCGATGGCAGCGCAGATACCGGAAATGACATAGACCGACACCTTGACGCGCTTGACCGGAACGCCGGACAGTTCAGCCGCACGTTCGTTGCCGCCCGATGCATAGAGCCAGCGGCCAAATGCTGTGCGGTTGAGAACGATCGCGCAGATGATGGCGAGAACCGCCAGAACCAGAACGCCGATCGGCACGCCGAACAACTTGTTGAAACCAAGCCATTCAAAGCCGGTATTGCCAAGTTCCGGACGTCCGCCGAGATTGTTGTAGGTCAGGCCATTGGTCATCAGAAGCGCCACGCCGCGCGCGCAATAGAGAACGCCGAGCGTCGCAACGAAGGCCGGAACGCGCAGATAGGCGATGAGCACGCCGTTGACCGCGCCGACGAACGCGCCGAGCGCACAGGTGATGAGAACCACGGCCCAGACCGGGAAATAGAGAATGATGCCGAATTCCTGCAGCGTCACGCCCTGCATCAGAAAACCGGCGACCACACCGGCCAGCCCCAATGTGGAGCCAACGGAAAGATCGATGCCGCCATTGAGGATGACGAGCAGCATGCCGATGGCAAGCAGACCGAAAATGGCCACGTGCGACGACATGATGAGGAAGTTGTCGACCGTGAAATAATAAGGCGAAAGGAACGAGAAAACTGCGATGATCGCGATCAGTGCAAAAAATGCACGACCTTCGAGCAGCAGATGCACGATGCCGGGTTTCCGCTTCGCGCCGTTCGGAGCCGCTGTTTCTTTGTTGGTGCTCGTGACTGACATTCTATCAGTGCTCCATAACTATTTTAGTGACCGACCATGGCTTCGCCCGAGGCGGCCATGATCTTCTCCTTGGACACGTCCGATCCGAATTCGGCAGAGATGCGTCCACGGTGCATGACGATGATACGATGAGCGATGCTGAGGCATTCGCCGACTTCCGAAGTCGTGTAGACGACAGCCAGACCCTGCTTCGCCTTTTCAGCCAGAAGCTTGAACACTTCCGCCTTCGCCCCGATGTCGATGCCGCGGCTCGGCTCGTCGAGCAGAATGACTTCCGGCTCGGTTGCCAGCATCTTGCCGATCACGACCTTCTGCTGGTTACCACCGGAAAGCGAACCGATTGTCGCTTCGCCGCCATCCGTCTTGATGTGCACATTCTTGATCGACTGATCGACAATCTGCTTTTCACGCTTGCGCGATGTGAAAAGGCCCTTCGTCATTTCGGCGATGCTGGCGAGCGACAGGTTCTTGCCGACCGTCATCGTCTGGACGAGACCGTCGCGCTGGCGATCTTCCGGCACCAGCACAAGGCCCTTCTCGATACGCTGCGCGATGGTGAGGCCGGAAACATCCTGCCCTTTCAGGAGAACACGTCCGCCGCTTGCCCTGAGACGACCGGCAACGGTTTCCAGAAGCTCTGTGCGACCAGCGCCCATGAGACCGTAAATGCAGACGATTTCACCCGCGCGCACATTGAGCGACATGCGGTCGACCAGCGAGAAGCCCGCGCCACTCGGATCGGGAACAGTCAGGTTCTCGACAGAAAGCGCGACATCGCCCCAGTCATATCCGGTCGGAGGCGAGCCGAGATCGAAGTTCTCGCCAACCATGTTGCGCACGATCCATTCCAGATCGATTTCCTCACGCGGCGCATAGGCCGTCATGGTTCCGTCGCGCAGCACCACCGCATGATTGGTGATCTGCAGCGCTTCTTCCAGATGGTGCGAAATGTAGACGATGGCGACACCGCGCGCCGTCAGGTCGCGAATGACCTTGAACAGAACTTCCACTTCCGAGGCGCTGAGCGCCGAAGTCGGCTCGTCCATGATGAGAATGCGCGAATTGACCGAAAGAGCGCGGGCGATTTCAACGACCTGCTGCTGGCCGAGACGAAGTTCCTCAACCGGCGTCAGCGGGTCGATGTCTTCTTCCAGCTCCTTCAGAAGCTCGCGCGTCAGTCGTTCTTCCTCGGCAAAATCAACGCCGGTGGCAGTACGGATTTCGCGTCCCATGAAGATGTTGTCGCGCACGTTCATGTTGGGTGCGAGGCTCAATTCCTGATGGATGATCGAGATGCCGAGATCGCGCGCTTCGGTAGACGAATTGAACGTTACCGGCTCGCCGTCGAGAATGATCGTGCCGGAAGTCGGCTGAATGACGCCCGAAAGCACTTTCATCAGCGTCGATTTACCGGCGCCATTTTCGCCGAAAAGCGTCGTCACCTGACCACGGCGGATTTCGAAATTCACGCCCTTCAAGGCATGAATGCGACCATAGGCTTTGGCGACGTTGTGCGCAGCAAGAACGACATCGCCGTTTTTGCCTTCGATTTTAGAAGCGGTGCTCATTTCACTTCGAGCCCCACTGGCGTGACGAGCCAGTTCTTCGGATTGACGACCTTGAACACGCCAACAACCGTCACGGTCTTGCCGACGAGATTCTCGACATCGACGCCCGAAAGCACCTGCTTCTTCATTTCGTTGTTCAGGGCAGAACCGGCATTTTGATATTCGATCTGGTTCTTGAACTGGCCGAACTGGATTTCGCCGGTCGCATCGCGCAGATCAGTGCCGTTGACGGCGGGGCCGGTCTGGACACGGATGACAATGCCTTCCGGCAGGCCATCGACCTTCACGACATTGTAGTTGGACTTGCGCTCTTCAACAGTGCCCGTGAACTTGACCGGGACAACCGGGTTGACGTCGCCCACGCCATATTTCTTTCCGGCTGCGGCCTTGTCGGCGGCGAGAGCCGTTCCAACTTCCACAGCATCCACGGCGCGCTGCTCGACGCTGGCCTTCACCTTGGGGAACTCGGACGTGCCATAGGCATCGGGAGAGAAAGCCTGCTGGCGCACATCGGAATCAGACCCGATCTTCACGACCTTCGTGTCGAAGGCAATCGCGCCGACAACCACCACCGCAGCGATCACGCTCCAGACGACGGCGCGGCTCAGCTTTGCGGGTTTTTGTGAAACTTGACTGGTTTGTGCACTCATTATCAAACGCCTTCAGCAATTCTGCCGTATTGTCGTTATGGAAACGGATGATGCGGCTGAATTAAACCGCCCGGGGACCACCCTCGACCAAAGCCATCGTGCTTGCCGGGTAGGCGAAAGCCTCCGCCAAAGCGGTGCAGGATGCGACGGACGAGATCATGATAGCCTCCACATGAATTCCAGGACCCCGCTCCTCCGTGCATCCTGGAACAGATGCGCCGCAATCGGAACTTATGATAGCGGCGTGTTATTAACTCCAATAATGATGTTATAAAGCTCGAAAGCTGTCAATCGGATGTTTTCGAAACGCCGGTGAATTAGCACAATTTCATGCCGAATCCCGATCACGATATAGGGAAATCCACTACATAATTCGTTATCACTCGCACGATTCACAGTGCACTCTTTTCTTGCCCCACCCAACTGAACCGCAATCAGGGACGACATTTTTTCCATTTATTTTCAATCATTTGAGTATGGTTTAGCTACAAAAATGAAGTAATAGATTGAAGAGAATCGGAGCAGAAGCCGCCTTTGGAGGCATAGCGAATTTCCCCACATTCACTCTTTGGTGAAAAAAAATGCGCTCTCTCGAAAATTTTACAGACAAGGTGATAGCGTTATGTTATCTCCTGCATACGCCATTGCCCGACTTCATTATAAACGGGGCCGCGAGCGACGCATTTTCAGTCGCGGGAGGAATCCAAATGTCAATGAAAGCACATATCCGCCATGCGTGAGAAAGGTGACATCATCATCGGGATCGACGCGGGCACCTCCGTGCTCAAGGCAGTCGCTTTCGACCTCACCGGGCGCCAGATTGAGTCTGCGGCTGTCCGCAACAAATACGATACCGGCGACCATGGTGCCGTCACGCAATCGCTTTCCCAAACGTGGCAGGATTGCGCGCGCGCATTGCGCGACCTTGGTGCGAAAATGCCGGGCCTTGCCGAACGCACTGCGGCAATAGCCGTAACCGGTCAGGGCGACGGAACCTGGCTCGTCGGTCGCGACAACCAGCCGGTTGGCGATGCCTGGCTGTGGCTTGATGCCCGCGCGGCAACGACCGTCACGCGGCTTGCCGCTGGCCCGATGAACCGCGCGCGCTTTGAAGCGACCGGCACCGGGCTGAACACCTGCCAGCAGGGCTCGCAGATGGCGCATATGGACGCTATCGCGCCCGAACTTCTGGACAATGCCGAAGTCGCGCTCCACTGCAAGGACTGGCTCTATCTCAATCTCACCGGCATTCGCGCCACCGACCCCTCGGAAGCAAGCTTCACCTTCGGCAATTTCCGTAATCGCCAGTATGACGATGTTGTCATCGACGCGCTCGGCCTGACGAAACGGCGTGGATTGTTGCCGGAAATCATCGACGGCACCGAAGTGCAGCATCCGCTTTCCCCCGAAGCGGCAGCAGCAACGGGTTTGCGGGCGGGAACGCCGGTGAGTCTTGCCTATGTCGATATGGCGATGACCGCACTCGGCGCAGGCGTTCGCGGCGGAACGGCAGGAGCCGGATGCTCGACCATCGGTTCCACAGGCGTGCACATGCGTGCCAAGCCGATTGCCGACATCCACCTGAACAAGGAAGGCACCGGCTACGTCATCGCCCTGCCCATTCCCGGTATCGTTACGCAGGTGCAGACCAATATGGGCGCGACGATCAATATCGACTGGATATTGCAGGTCGCTGCCGATCTCATGTCGACGCCGGACAAGCCCGTTTCGCTCGGTGAGCTTATTCCCCGTCTTGATGACTGGTTCAATGCCAGCCGTCCGGGCACGATCCTCTATCATCCGTATATTTCGGAAGCCGGCGAACGCGGCCCCTTCGTCAATGCCTATGCTCGGGCCGGTTTCGTCGGCCTTTCCAGTCGCGACCGTTTCCCGGAAATGGTGCGCTCGGTTGTCGAGGGCCTCGGCATGGCGACGCGCGATTGCTACACGGCCATGGGTGAAATGCCCGCCGAACTGCGCATTACCGGCGGTGCCGCACGCTCAAAGGCTTTGCGCAGCACCCTTGCCGCAGCAGTGAATGCGCCGGTGCGCGTTTCCTCGCGTGAAGAGGCGGGAGCCGCAGGTGCTGCCATGATGGCTGCGGTAGCCATCGGCGCTTATCCGAGCATGGATGCATGTATTGCGGAATGGGTCGAGCCGCTGCTTGGCCCTTGCGAGGCCCCGGATGGTCCGCGCGCAAAGCACTATGAAGAACTCTTCGTTGCCTATCAGGAAGCCCGGCTGGCACTGACGCCGGTCTGGGACAAGCTGGCTTCTGATCGAGCATTTCCAGCAAAAGCGTGAAACGGTTTTGCGTTCGGAAATGCGGTGAACAAAACGAATAAGGCCGGACCTCCCTTCCGGCACATATAGACTGTGGGATGCGATTGCATCCGAAGGAGCATGAAATGGCTGAACCGGAAACCTGCGATCTCTTTGTCATCGGCGGCGGTATCAACGGCGCGGGCGTGGCCCGTGACGCCGCCGGGCGCGGCCTCAAGGTGGTGCTTGCGGAAAAAGACGATCTGGCGCAGGGAACTTCGTCACGCTCCGGCAAGCTGGTGCATGGCGGCCTGCGTTATCTCGAATATTATGAATTCCGCCTTGTGCGCGAAGCGCTGATCGAGCGCGAAGTGCTGATGAACGCCGCTCCCCATATCATCTGGCCGATGCGTTTCGTGCTGCCGCACAGCCCGCAAGACCGTCCGGCCTGGCTGGTGCGGCTTGGCCTGTTTCTCTATGACCACCTCGGCGGTCGCAAGAAGCTTCCCGGCACGCGCACGCTCGACCTGCGGCGCGATCCGGAAGGCACGCCGATCCTCGACCAGTACACCAAGGGTTTTGAATATTCCGACTGCTGGGTTGATGATGCGCGTCTCGTTGCGCTCAATGCCGTAGGCGCTGCTGAAAAAGGCGCGACCATTCTGACCCGCACGCCTGTCGTCTCCGCACGCCGCGAAAAAGGCGGCTGGATCGTGGAAACAAAGAACCGCGACACCGGCGAAACCCGCACATTCCGCGCGCGCTGCATCGTCAACTGCGCCGGACCATGGGTTACGGATGTCATTCACAATGTCGCTGGCTCCAACTCGTCGCGCAATGTGCGTCTCGTCAAGGGCAGCCACATCATCGTTCCGAAATTCTGGTCGGGCGCAAATGCCTATCTCGTCCAGAACCACGACAAGCGCGTTATCTTCATCAATCCTTATGAGGGCGACAAGGCGCTGATCGGCACCACCGACATCGCCTATGAAGGCCGTGCCGAAGACGTTGCAGCGGATGAGAAGGAAATCGAATATCTGCTGACTGCGGTGAACCGCTATTTCAAGGAAAAGCTCAGGCGCGAAGACGTGCTGCATTCCTTCTCCGGTGTTCGCCCGCTGTTCGACGATGGCAAGGGCAACCCTTCCGCCGTCACCCGCGATTATGTCTTCGACCTCGACGAAACCAACGACGCGCCGCTGCTCAACGTCTTTGGCGGCAAGATCACCACGTTCCGCGAGCTGGCGGAGCGCGGCATGCATCGCCTCAAGCACATCTTCCCGAAAATGGGCGGCGACTGGACGCATGGCGCACCGCTTCCGGGCGGCGAAATCGCCAATGCCGATTATGAAACCTTCGCCAATAGTTTGCGCGACACCTATCCGTGGATGCCGCGCGCGCTCGTCCAGCATTACGGTCGTCTCTACGGCGCGCGCACGAAAGACGTTGTTGCAGGCGCACAGAATCTCGAAGGGCTTGGCCGTCATTTCGGCGGCAATTTCCATGAGGCGGAGGTGCGTTATCTGGTGGCAAAGGAATGGGCGAAGACGGCGGAAGACATTCTCTATCGCCGCACCAAGCACTATCTGCACCTGACCGAAGCCGAACGCGCCGCCTTTGTGGAATGGTTCGACAACGCCAATCTAGTTGCTTGAGGACGATATGGCCCTTACGCTTTCGCTCAACACCAATCCGCTGGTCAACCGCTTTGCCGAACCGGACGACCTGATCGAAACAGTTGCGCGCGATCTCCGCCTGCGTGACCTCCAGCTCACACACGAGTTCATCAATCCAAGCTGGCAGGCTTCAACCATCCGCCGTCTCACCCGCGATATGGACAATGCCTTGCAGCGCACCGGTGTCCGCGTCACTTCGGGCATGACCGGCCCCTATGGCCGCCTCAACCATTTCGGCCATCCAGACGCAGAAGTGCGCCGCTATTATATCGACTGGTTCAAGACCTTTGCCGACATTATCGGCGATCTTGGCGGCAAGTCGGTCGGCACGCAATTTGCAATCTTCACCTATAAGGATTTCGATGACGCTGCGCGCCGCGAAGAGCTTATCAAGATCGCCATCGACTGCTGGGCGGAAGTCGCCGAACATGCGAGCCGTGCCGGTCTCGACTATGTGTTCTGGGAACCGATGAGCATCGGGCGTGAATTTGGCGAGACGATTGCCGAATGCATGAAACTTCAGGATCGCCTGACCGCCGCCGACATGGCAATTCCGATGTGGATGATGGCCGATATCGACCATGGCGATGTGACATCCGCCAATCCGGACGATTTCGATCCCTACGCCTGGGCGCGTGCAGTGCCGAAAGTCTCGCCGATCATTCACATCAAGCAGAGCCTGATGGACAAGGGTGGGCATCGTCCGTTCACCGCCGCGTTCAATGCCAAGGGTCGCATTCACCCCGAACCGCTTCTGAAAGCCTTTGCCGAAGGCGGCGCGGTGGACAATGAAATCTGCCTCGAACTGTCGTTCAAGGAACGCGAGCCAAACGACCGTGAAGTCATTCCGCAGATTGCGGAAAGTGTGGCTTTCTGGGCTCCGCACATTGACACCGGCGCTAAGGACTTGAAGATATAGACAATTTAAGGAACCGGATCGCTTTCAATGGCAGATGCTGACGATTCATTGGCGCTGCGCGCCGCATGGCTTCACTTCGTGGCGGGCATGACCCAGTCAGCCGTTGCGAAGCGCCTTGGTCTGCCCTCCGTGAAAGCGCATCGCCTTATTGCCAAAGCCGTCGCGGACGGTGCGGTGAAGGTCAGTATCGACGGTGACATCACCGAATGTATCGACCTCGAAAACCGCCTCGCCGATATGTACGGCCTCGATTATTGCGAAGTTGCGCCTGACATTGGCGAGGAAGGCCTGCCGCTCATGGCGCTTGGCCATGCGGGTGCGGATTTTCTGCGGCGCGAGATCGAGCATGGCGACCATGAAGTCATCGGCATCGGTCATGGCCGCACGCTTTCGGCTGCAGTCAACTATATGCCGCGCGTCGTCGCCAATGACCTGCGCTTCGTGTCGCTGCTCGGCGGCCTGACGCGCAATTTCGCCGCCAACCCGCATGATGTGATGCACCGCATCGCCGAAAAGACCGGTATGCCTGCTTATGTGATGCCGGTACCCTTCTTCGCCAACACGGCAGAAGACCGCGAAGTGCTGCTCGCACAGCGCGGCGTCACCACAGTTTTCGACATGGGTTGCCAGGCCGAACTGAAGATCGTCGGCATCGGCACAGTCGATGCGCAGGCGCAGCTTGTCACATCCGGCATGATAGAACTGGCTGAAGTGGAAGAGATCGCCAGCCTCGGCGGTGTTGGCGAAATGCTCGGCCATTTCTTTGACGCCAATGGCCAGCGCCTCGAAACAGCATTGACCGCCCGCACCATCGCCGCATCGGTCGAAAACGCGGATATGAGCCGAATCGTGGGCCTTGCCGGTGGAATTTCCAAGGCGGAAGCCATCCGCGCCGTGCTGAAAAGCGGTCGTCTTTACGGCCTCATCACCGATGAGCGCACGGCAAAAGCGCTCGTTGAACAGCCGAACGGAAAATAACATAATAACATTTTTACAATAGATTTTTTTGTGATTTTGTGATATAACTTCACGCGATAAATGTTCCGCCAATGAGATCGGACGAAAGCGTGAAGCGCGACGACAGAAGACAGGCAATCATAAACCTTCTGATCGAAAATCAGGCCGTCGATCTCGACGATCTGGCGGATCGGTTTGCTGTTTCCAAAATGACGATCCATCGCGATCTGGATTCGCTGGAACATACCGGCGTGCTACGCAAGGTACGCGGCGGCGCGACGATCGATACCGGTACACAATTTGAAAGCGATTTCCGCTTCCGCGAACGGCAGGACGGCGAAGCGAAGCAGAAGATGGCGCGCGCCGCGCTCGAGCTTGTTGAACCCGGCATGACGGTGATGATTAATGACGGCTCCATGGCGGCTGTCCTTGGCGGCATGCTTCTGGAAAAGCGCCCGCTGACAGTCATCACCAACAATGCCGTCATCATCGATGAACTGAAGGGCGAGAACGGGATCAATCTGATTGCGCTCGGCGGAACCTATTCAGCCAAGTTCAATGCGTTTTTCGGCATCCTGACGGAAGGGGCCCTGTCGCATCTGAGCGCCGACATCGCCTTCATTTCCTCGCCCGCGGTCAATGGCAAGCTCGTCTATCACATGGATGAGAATGTTGTTCGCACCAAGCGCGCCATGACGGCATCCGCCGCCCGCACCTGCCTTCTGGTCAATCACCAGCGGTTCGGACGCCCTGCCCTGCACGTGATGGCTGATCTTTCCGATTTCGATGCGATCATAACCGATGCCTTCCCCGAAGCGACCGTACTGGCCGATCTTGAACAGGCAGGCATTGCACTGACCGTCGCTGACGACTGCGCATAAACCTAGAGGACGAAAATTGAGCATGACCAAATTCTGGATTGGCACAAGCTGGAAGATGAACAAGACGCTGGCCGAAGCCCGCGTTTTCGCCGAAGCCTTGAAAGCTGCCGATGCAAGCCGCTCGACCGACATTCAGCGTTTCGTCATCCCGCCATTTACCGCCGTGCGCGAAGTGAAGGAAATCCTGTCCGGCACTTCCGTCAAGGTCGGGGCGCAGAACATGCATTGGGCCGATCAGGGAGCATGGACCGGCGAGATTTCGCCGCTGATGCTCAAGGACTGCAATCTCGATATCGTCGAGCTCGGTCATTCCGAGCGCCGTGAACATTTCGGTGAAACCAACGAAACGGTCGGCCTCAAGGTCGAGGCCGCTGTGCGCCACGGCCTGATCCCGCTCATCTGCATCGGTGAGACGCTGGAAGACCGCGAAAGCGGACGCGCCGCGGAAGTGCTTGAGGAAGAAGTGCGGGGCGCATTGTCCAAGCTTTCCGACGATCAGAAGCAGGCGGAAATCCTGTTTGCCTATGAGCCGGTCTGGGCCATCGGCGAAAATGGTATCCCCGCATCAGCGGATTATGCCGATGCGCGCCAGGCGGAAATCATCGCGGTTGCAGAAAGCGTGCTCGGTCGTCGCGTGCCTTGCCTCTATGGCGGCTCGGTCAATCCGGGCAATTGCGAAGAACTGATTGCCTGCCCGCACATTGACGGGCTTTTCATCGGTCGCTCGGCATGGAACGTCGAAGGCTATCTCGACATTCTGGCCAAGTGCGCCGCCAAAATCCAGTAAATCAAGGAGTACCACTATGAAAGTAGCAGTAGCAGGCGACAGCGCCGGTGAGGGTCTGGCCAAGGTTCTGGCCGATCACCTCAAGGATCGCTTCGAGGTTTCGGAAATCTCGCGCACAGACGCCGGCGCAGATACATTCTACGCCAACCTTTCCGACCGTGTGGCTTCCGCCGTTCTTGATGGCACCTATGACCGCGCCATCCTCGTTTGCGGCACCGGCATCGGTGTGTGCATTGCAGCCAACAAGGTTCCAGGCATCCGCGCTGCACTGACGCATGACACCTATTCGGCAGAGCGCGCAGCGCTTTCCAACAATGCCCAGATCATCACCATGGGCGCCCGCGTCATCGGCTCGGAAGTGGCCAAGACCATTGCCGACGCCTTTCTCGCTGAGATCTTTGACGAAAATGGCCGTTCGGCTGGCAATGTCAACGCGATCAACGAAGTTGACGCGAAGTACAACAAGGGCTGATTATTCAGTCTCTTGAAAGCAAAAAAAGCGGCCACCAGGCCGCTTTTCTTTTGGCTTATAGCAGGGCGCTAAGATGCTAACGCATCACGCCCTGAAGATGCTCAATCGCCGCACGGGCTTAACCAAGTCTCAGCGAGACTTGGTATAATCGCAAAACTTAGCTGAACTTCGGGTCCAGCGAACCATCGCGATAGCGCTTTGCCATTTCGGAAAGCGGGATCGGACGGATCGAGGCAGCATGACCGGCGGTGCCGAACTGCTCGAAACGCTCCTTGCAGAGCTTGGTCATGGCAGCCATAGCTGGCTTCAGGTACTTGCGCGGATCGAATTCGCTCGGATCTTCCTGCAGGACGCGGCGGATCTGGCCGGTCAGCGCCATGCGGTTGTCCGTGTCGATGTTGATCTTGCGCACGCCATGCTTGATGCCGCGCTGGATTTCCTCGACCGGAACGCCCCAGGTCGGCTTCATCTTGCCGCCATACTTGTTGATGATTTCCTGCAACTCTTCCGGCACAGAAGACGAACCATGCATGACAAGATGCGTGTTCGGCAGCTTGCGATGGATTTCCTCGATCACATTCATGGCGAGGACGGAACCGTCCGGCTTACGGCTGAACTTGTAGGCGCCATGCGACGTGCCCATGGCGATTGCCAGTGCATCGACCTTGGTTTCGCGCACGAATTTCACAGCTTCGTCCGGATCGGTCAGAAGCTGGTCATGCGACAGCACGCCTTCCGCGCCGTGGCCGTCTTCTGCATCGCCCATGCCGGTTTCGAGCGAACCCAGAACGCCGAGTTCCCCTTCCACCGAGATGCCGCCAAGATGCGACATCTCGCTGACCTGACGCGTGACGGAAACATTGTAGTCCCAGTCGGCAGGCGTCTTGCCGTCAGCCTTGAGCGAGCCGTCCATCATGACGGAGGTGAAGCCCGCCTGGATGGCGGTCATGCAGGTGGCGGCTTCGTTACCATGGTCCAGATGCACGCAGACCGGAATATGCGGATAGATTTCCGTCACCGCGTCCATCATGTGACGGAGCATGATGTCGTTTGCGTAGGAACGCGCGCCGCGCGAAGCCTGCAGGATCACCGGCGCATCGGCGGCATCCGCCGCTTCCATGATGGCAAGCGCCTGTTCCATGTTGTTGATGTTGAATGCCGGGACGCCGTAACCCTGTTCAGCGGCGTGATCGAGCAATTGCCGCAGCGTAATGCGCGCCATTTCTAGCCTCCTAGAGCGCATCCCGAAAAGTGTGAAACGGTTTTCGGAACAAGATGCGCGTAAAACAAATGGATGGAGCATTTCCAATGCTCCAGACGATGTCAGATCAGGTTATTTCGCGAAGTATTCGCCGAGGATATCCACCTCTTCGGCCACGCCGAACACCAGCGCACTGCGCTCGTGATAGGTTTGCGGGACGATATCGAGAATGGATCTCGAACCGTCGGTCGCCTTGCCACCCGCCTCACGGGCGAGGAAAGCAATAGGATTGGCTTCGTAGACGAGCCGCAAGCGGCCCTTTTCGTAGCCGGGGCGGCTGTCATTCACATAGAAGAACAAGCCGCCGCGCTGCATGATGCGGTGCATGTCGCCCACCGCAGCACCGAGCCAGCGCATGTTGAAGTTACGCCCGCGCGGACCATCCTTTCCAAGGAATGCGTCGTTGACATAGGCCTGCATGCCAGCGGACAAATGCCGCTGGACCGATGCGTTGAACGCCAGATCCGACGTGCGTTCCGGCAGCGTCACATTGCGGCGCGTGATATGGAAAACCCCGCTTGCCGGATCGAAGGTCGCGAAGATCACGCCCTCGCCGACCGAAAAACCTAGATCGATCGAATTGCCGTAGGAAACATAACCGGCTGCAATCTGGCGGTTGCCGGGCTGCAAAAACGGCTCAGCCGTATCTGCCGGGAAAATCGAGAAAATCGTGCCAAGCGGGGCGCCGAGGCCCACATTGCCCGAACCGTCAAGCGGATCGATGGCAACGGCAATCAGTCCATCGGCCTTTCCCGCCACCGGGAGGTCCGCTTCTTCCGAAAGAATGGAGGCGGCACCCGCAGCAATCAGCAGCTCAACGAACAGATTGTGCGAACCGACATCGATGCACTTCTGCTGGTCCTGATCGCTATTGACGCCGACAAGCTTGCCCGGATCGCCGGGAAGCGAACCGCGTGCAATGCGACCGGCAAGACGCGTTGCGCCAGCCAGAATAGCCTTGATGGCGTCGGCGGTCGCAAGACGCAAGCCGTCCTTGCCAGCCCAGTTGTCGAGATAAGCGCCGACCGCTTCGGCTTCCACGCGATCGCTATCGCCCACCAGAACCAGTGGAGAAAAATTGCCAGCCATCGTCATTTGCCCTGCTCCAGCAAGAATTTGGCGCGGGCGATAATCGCCTCGGCCGTAATGCCGAATTTTTCATAGAGCACCTCGGCCGGTGCCGAAGCGCCAAAGCCATCCATGCCGATCACATCGTCTTCGCTGTCGACATAACGTGTCCAGCCGAACTTGCCTGCGGCCTCGACAGCGATGCGCGGCGCATCGCCCAGAACACCCTTGCGATAGTCCTTGCTCTGCTTTTCGAACAGATCCCAGCTCGGCATGGAGACAACCGCCGTGGCGATGCCTTCTTCGGCAAGCTTCTCGGCAGCCTTCACAGCGAGCGAGACTTCCGTGCCCGTGGCAAGCAGCGTGATCTGGCGCTCGCCGTTCGCCTCACGCAGCACATAGGCACCGCGTGCGGAAAGGTTCTCGCCATTGTCGGTACGAAGCTGCGGCACGTTCTGGCGTGACAGGGCCAGAACCGAAGGCGTATGCGGATCGGAAACCGCAACAGCCCAGCATTCCAGCGTTTCAATCGTGTCTGCCGGGCGGAAGACGTGCAGGTTCGGCATGGCGCGCAGGCTGGCCAGATGTTCAACCGGCTGGTGGGTCGGGCCGTCTTCGCCGAGACCGATGGAGTCATGTGTCAACACGTGGATGACACGCACGCCCATGAGCGCCGAAAGGCGAATGGCGTTGCGGGCGTAATCGGAGAACACCATGAAGGTGCCGCCGTAAGGGATGAAACCTCCATGGACCGCGATACCGTTCATGGCCGCGCCCATCGCAAATTCACGCACGCCGTAGCTGACATAGCGACCGCTCTTTTCCGGCGTGAAATCGCTGTCGACGGCAGGAACGCGGGTGAGGTTCGAATGGGTAAGGTCAGCCGAGCCGCCGATCATTTCCGGCAGCGCCGCCGTCAGGCTTTCAAGCGCGATCTGGCTTGCCTTGCGGGTCGCAACATTCTGCGGCTTGTCGAGGAGACGCTGCTTGGCGTCGTGGACGACCACTGCAAAGCTTTCCGGCAGAACGCCAGCAATACGACGGTCGAATTCGGCGCGTTCGGTTGCAGGCAGCGCATCGACGCGCTTCTGCCATGCTTCACGGTCGGAAACGCCACGCGCACCGGCTTCACGCCAGACATTGAGCAACGGGGCCGGAATCTCAAAAGCTTCCGCGGTCCAGCCGAGTGCTGCCTTGGTGGCGGCATTTTCAGCCGCACCCAGTGGCGCGCCGTGCACGCCGCTCGTACCGGCGCGATTTGGCGAACCATAGCCAATGACGGTCTTGAGCGCGATCAGCGTCGGGCGGTCGGCTTGAGCCTTGGCGCGCGTCAGCGCCGCATCGATAGCGTCGTGATCGTGACCGTCGACCTTTTCGACGTTCCAGCCGCACGCCTTGAACTTGGCGGGAATATCGTCGGTGAAAGCGATTTCCGTGCTGCCGTCGATGGTGATGCCGTTATCATCATAAAGCAGGATCAGCTTGCCGAGGCGAAGGTGACCCGCCAGCGAGATCGCTTCCTGTCCCACGCCTTCCATGAGGCAGCCGTCGCCGCAGAACACATAGGTGCGGTGATCGACGATATCCTTGCCGAACTGGTCGGCGAGCGCGCGTTCGGCGATTGCCATGCCGACCGAGCTGGCGAGGCCCTGACCCAGCGGGCCGGTAGTCAGCTCAACGCCTTCGGTGTGGCCATATTCCGGATGACCGGCGGTCTTCGAACCCCACTGGCGGAAGTTCTTCAGCTCGTCGATGGACACATCCTTGTAGCCCGCCAGATAAAGCGCGCTGTAAAGCAGCATCGAGCCGTGGCCGTTGGAGAGCACAAAACGGTCGCGGTCTGCCCAGTTGGGAGCCGATGCGTCGAATTTCAAATGCTTCGAGAACAGAACGGCTGCAGCGTCGGCCATGCCGAGCGGCATTCCCGGATGGCCGGAATTGGCGGCATCGACGGCATCGATCGAGAGAGCGCGAATGCAGTTGGCGAGTTGCAGCATATCTGATACGGGCGGGGCGAAATTCATCGGCGGCAACCTCCTTGCCAAAAGCAAAGCCTTGAGCATGTCCGGCAAACGAAACCCGGTTCGGTGCGGAAATGCGTAAAAACAACAAAGCCAGGGCGCATCGTGTAACGGGGCGTAACGCCAACTGGACGCAATGCGCTCGTGCTGCCCGAGATTTCGCGACCCTTTTAAGGCCAGCCTCTCAGGCACCAATTCCGGTAACACCGTTTCAAAAGCATAACAATACGGCCATAACATTATAACGATTTAAATGTGATCTTGAGTGTGATTTTTCTTTCCACACCCCTGTTTTAGCCCCCTCGAACGGCCCGAATCGCAACTTTGGCGTCGCGACTCACCTCCCGAAACACAAAAAAGCAGCCCGTAGATGACCACGGACTGCTCCTTATAATGGTATCCAGATGAGACGGTTTACGCCCCGGCCATGCGCTGACGTCTCTCGCGTAACAGCATCGGACCGTATTCCAGAACATAGAGCCCGAAAGCGCCCATCCAGAGCAAAGCCGATGCGGCGAGGATGGTGTGGAAGAAATTCGGCATTACTTCCGCCAGCGGGCGGATCAGCGCTGCCGCGACAAGGCAAAGATAAGCGACCTGCGTGACGGGCGAAGCCGTCAGTTCGCGTCCGGTATGGCCGCGGGTGGCCCGCGTCATGACTGCCAGCATCATGCAGCCGATCGCCCCCACCGTCACGACATGCAGTGCGGAATAGGGATTGAGGCGATCAATGGCCGACAGACCGATGGCGATGAAACCGAGCGGGATGAACGCATAGGCGACATGAAGAACAAGCAGCAGCTTTTCCCGCGCCACAGACCACCCCCGCCAGCGGTAAAGCCGCACAATATGAAACAGGGCTGCAATCCACGCCAGTACCGCCGTTATCGTCTGGTCGGGAGCGGCGATCCAGCCGATGCAGGCAGCCACTCCGACGAGAATGCTGAAACCGTCATAGCGGTTGAAAGGCACCGGAAAGCGTGTCTTCCCCATCTTGTTGAGCCAGTTGCGGGTGAAGCTCGGCACAATGCGCCCACCAATCACCATAACCAGCAGGACATAGGCGCTGACCCCGATGCGGTTGGCCAATGCCACGTCGCCGTCGGTCAGGATCAGATAATGGAAGACGAGATTGGCAACCATCACCGTTGCAACACCAGCCAGCACCTTCAGGTTTTTCCATTGGCGCCCGGCAATGATTTCCCGCGCGCAGATGAAAAGCAGCGAGGGCAGAAACAGACTTTCGACAGCGACTGCAAAGCGCACATCGATCAGGTCAGGCTCCAGAAACACGAGCCTGCCCGCAATCCACACGCCGAAGAGGATCGCAAGCGGCGTCCCCGACACCGGCAGACCGCCTGTCCAGTTCGGAATGGCTGTCAGCAGGAAACCTGCCAGAACAGCGGAGGAGAAACCGAACACCATTTCATGGGCGTGCCAGTTCAACCCGCCATAGGAGCCGCCGAGCGGCATTCCGAGTGTCAGCGATAGTATCCAGAAAAGCATGGCCAGAACGGCCCATATGGCTCCGCCCAGAAAGAATGGGCGGAAGCCATAGCTGAGGAGGACGGGACCGGTCATTTTCAGTCCGCGCGGCATACCTTTTTGATCGGATGGCATCGCAGCAGGTACTGCCTGCAGGCTTGGCTGTCTGGTCATGATGTCCTCGTCATGAAGCCGGTTCAAGTTCGGCTCATCGAGAGTTTTCTGTCACTCTTACTTGGCGCTGGCGATAACCTTATCCAGCCGCTCCTGAACGATCTTCGGCTTCTTAGCCGAAACGATCTGGTCGAGATTGGCCGGGTTGTCACCGACAGCGATGAGCGCGATCATACCCATGGCATAATGCGGTGTGCACTTTACCAGATATGCGCCAGGTTGGGTAACCGTCAGCACATAGTTCTCATTGACCTTGCTTTTGAATTTTTCGGCCCCTTCAGGGATCATGTCCTTGATGGATTCGACATTATGTCCCTTGTCCACCGGAATGAAGGTGATCGTGTCGCCCGGATTGGCCTTGATATAGGCGGGCTCGAAAACCATGGCGCCTTCGGCACCCTTGTTGAGCATGTGAACTTCGATATTTTCGGCAAGGGCTGGGGCCGCCAGCATCGCAAGAATGCCTGCTGCAGCAAATTTGATCGCGAGGTTACGCATTTTCGTCCTGATCTCCATCGATTGGCGCACCTGCCGTCTCGGCTTTAACGCGCCACGTCACGGGATTTAGACCTGTCGCCTGCCAACCTCTTTGATCTGGATCAAACAGGTGAAGTTATTCCTGATAATAACGCTCAGAATAAAACTGATTGCTTTTCTCCATCGCACCATTCGATGTTGCCACCAGCCCTTTTGCCGCAGCCTCCGGTATGAGCGCCCGACATGACAACCCTGCATGCATCTTGTATGCATTTAACGAACGATATTCGCCTACACGCGACCCGACCCCAAGAACTGCGTCCAAAGAATTGCGCCCAAGAATTGGATAGGAATGACAGAATGAGCGACACCATTTCGATTTCGACAGAAGAACTCGCCAAGCTTGTGCGAGAAATCCTGCACAGGGCGGGTTTCAGCCCCGATCATGCCGCAGCCATCGCCAAGACGATTGTGGCGGGTGAACGCGACGGCTGCAAATCGCATGGTGTCTACCGTATCGAAGGCTGCCTGCGCACGCTGAAGAGCGGCAAGGTTGTCGCCGATGCCGACCCTGTCGTCACGACCGACGACAGCGCCGTCGTCCGCGTCGATGCCAAGGGCGGCTTTGCCAATCTGGCATTCGAACGCGGCACGCCTGCCCTCGTAGAGAAGGCACGCAAGCTTGGTATCGCAGCGCTGGCGATCAACGACTGCACCCATTTCGCAGCCTTGTGGCCTGAAGTCGAAGCACTTGCCGAACAGGGCCTCGCGGCAATGGCCATGTGCCCGAGCTATGCCACCGTGGCGCCAGCAGGCGGAACGAAGCCGCTTCTCGGCACCAACCCCTTCGCCTTCGGCTGGCCTCGCTCCGGCGATTACCCTTATGTGTTCGACTTTGCCACCAGCGTTGCCGCACGTGGCGAACTGGAACTTTACCGTCGTGCCGGAAAGCAGCTACCCGAAGGATGGGCCGTCGATGCGGACGGCAATCCGACGACCGATCCTGAAGCCGCCCTTGCAGGCGCGATGCTGCCGTTTGGCGGGCACAAGGGATCGGCCATCTCCACGATGATCGAGCTTTTGGCCGGTGTGATGATCGGTGATTTCACCAGCCCCGAGGCACTGGACTTCCTTGGCACGACGACGCTTGCGCCGCGCCATGGCGAACTCATCATTGCCTTCGACCCTGCCCGCATGGCAGGTGGCCGCGGCAACCCGCAGGAGCGTGGCGAAATCCTGATCGAAGCGATTGCCGGACAGGGCGCACGCCTGCCGTCGCAGCGCCGCTTTGCCGCTCGCCGCGATTCATTGGCCAAGGGCATCACGCTCAGCGCCGACGAGATTGCGCTTCTGGAAAAACTGAAGGAAAAGGGTCTCGACGCAGTGTCATGATCCCAAACAAAAAGGCGCCGGAATTCGGCGCCTTTTTGTTTTATCTGTGAAGGGTCAGGACCTAGATTTCAGGCGGCGTATTTTGCCGCTGCGCCGCCCTGCTTGTTCCAGTCGGCATACCAGGTCTGGAAGAGCTTCAACTGGGTTTCGCAATAGCCGCGCTGGCTATCGGACAGCTTGTCCGTCTCGTTGAAATGCAGTTCATATTCCGGATTGCCGGTCAGAACCATCATATGCTTGTAGAAGAGAACGAGGTCCGGGCCTTCATCGAAGGATGACAGTACGTCCAGTGCGGCTTCCAGTTCCAGCGCCAGCTTGCGCGCCGCGACATCGCCTGTGGCGGCCGCCTTCGACAATGCCACGAGATGCTGGACTTCCTTCGGCAGCACATTGCCGATGCCGGTGATCGCACCGGTTGCACCGCAATTGACGAAGCCGTGGAAAACGCCGGTATCGACGCCGACCATCAGGGTTACATTGTCATCGGCGCTCGTGATGTTTTCGGCTGCGTAACGCATGGCTTCCGCACCGCCGAATTCCTTGAAGCCAATGAGGTTCGGATGTTCCGCACGCAGTGCGAAGAAAAGGTCGGCGCGGGTCGCAAAGCCGTAATACGGGCTGTTGTAGATAACGGCTGGCAGATCGGGAGCTGCCGCAAGGATCGCCTTGAAATGGGCCTTCTGCGCCGAGATCGACGACCCACGCGAGAGAACGCGCGGAATGACCATCAGGCCCTTCGCGCCAACTTTCTGCGCATGGGCTGCGTGGGCGGCGGCGATCTTCGTGTTGACAGCGCCGGTGCCGACGACGACGGGCACGCCTGCCTTGGCAAGCGCTTCGACGCCAGCCATGCGTTCCTCGTCCGAGAGAAGCGGCCAGTCACCCATCGAACCGCAATAGACAACCGCAGACATGCCCTTCGCGATCAGTTCCTTGCCTTTGCGGACCAGCGCATCGAAATCCGGCGTGCGGTCGGGCTTGCAGGGGGTCATGAGGGCCGGAATGCAACCGGAGAAAATGTTAGAGGTCATAGCGTCGTTCCTTGGACGTTTTTCCTTGAGCGTTCTTCACGCGGGCTGGATCTACAATCGGTCTGCCGAACCTTGTATTGAAATCAAATATACACTTTGTATTTTTCTTGTCGACCAAAATTTTTGTTTGAGGTAGGATTGCTTGACTGGATGCGCATTTCCAGCAAAAGTGCGAAGCGGTTTTGCGTTGGATAATGCGTAAAAACAAATGGATAGAGCATTTCTCACGCTTCGCAGAACAGGAAGCGCTCTATGCTGAAACTGGTGTTTGGAGCGCGATTTGCCGCGCCGTACCTATTTCCGGGTCGCCAAAACATCACGACTGAGGACAGACAAGATCATGGACAAAGACGACGCAAACCAGACAGCCGACCGGAAGAAGGGTTCAGGTGTCAAGCTGGTTTACGACGTGCTGCGCGACGAGATCATCGATCTTTCGCTTGCGCCCGGTAGCCCCATTGATGAAAACCAGCTAGCCGAACGCTTTTCCATGTCGCGGACACCTATACGCGAAGCTTTGGTGCGGCTGGCAAGCGACGGCTTCGTAACTACGCTTCCCAATCGCTCGACTGTTGTGTCCAATATCGACTTTCTGAGCCTCCCCGCATTTTTCGACGCGGTAACGCTGATGTACCGCGTAACAACGCGGCTTGCTGCCCGCAACCGGACCGACAAGGATCTTGAAAACATCCGCGCGCATCAGGAAGCTTTTGCCCGCGCAGTCCGCTCACAAAACGCGCTGGAAATGATCGCGACAAACCGCGACTTTCATGCGGCTATTGCGGAAGCGGGTCGCAATCCCTTCTACACCACCTTCTTTTCGAGGCTTCTCGATGAAGGACGCAGGCTGTTGCGCCTCTATTACCAGTCTTTCGCCGACCGCCTGCCCGAGCGCTACGTCACCGAACATGAAGACATGATCCGCGCCATTGAAGAACGGGACGTGGATACCGCCGACCTGCTTGGCAAGGCGCATGGAGACCAGATCGTCTATCAGATCCGCAAGCTGATCGCGGAAGACCGTCGCGACCAGCTCGACCTGTAGAGCATTTCCAGCAAAAGTGCGAAGCGGTTTTGCGCAGGATAATGCGTAAAAAATAGCATATCCGCCGTCAAACGGCTTCCGGCAATTGCCGGAGTTCTGTCACCCGGTCGAACCACCCAAGCGTTGCCTTGCTGTCGGGAGCAAGAAGAACGCCGCAATCACCGGCGAAGTCGTTCCAGCCTTCGACATAGGTTTCCCGCACCACGGTCAGCACCGGAATCTGGCGCGCATAGGCCGTTTCGATGATGGAGCGGAAACCGTGCCCTTCCGTCTCGCCCTTGCCGAAACGGTTGAGGATCAGCATATCGGCGCCGCCGTCCAGTTCGGCCAGAAGCGAACCTGCCACATCGGCAAGAGCCGCCGGATCGAGACGACACCCCTTCGACCCAGAACCAAGCGACTGCGAGATAATCTGCGTTACGCCGGTGCCAATATGCTCGATCTCGATATCGCGGCAGCATTCATCCGTGTTGCTTTCGCGGTGCTGAAGAAAGCCGGCCACGCGTAAGCCCGCCTGCCTGGCCCGATGCGCTACGCCAGCCAGAAGCTGGTCCACCGGCACATCCTTTGCGGCCAGGATGGCGGCAAGTGTCGGTTCGCGGCTCATGCCCCGGCTCCCTCGCTCGACAGCAGATCAATGCCGGTAATGTCGGCATCGGCTGCGAGGATCGCGATATATTGCGACACGGCCTTCGACCAGGTGGAGGCCTCCAGCCAGCCGGCAATCCTGTCGGCGACATAATCGAACGGCAATTCCTCGCCCTCGATACGGCGGTCAAGCCGCACGATGTGAAAGCCGAAGCGGCTTTCAATCGGGGCTGGCGTTATTTCGCCAACTGTGAGGCGCTCCAGCGCCCGCTCGAACTCAGGCACCGTGCTGCCGCGTGTGAGCTGACCGAGATTGCCGCCTTGCGCGCCTGAAGGGCAAGACGAATATTCATGCGCAACCGAGGCGAAAGTGGCAGGTGCGGCAATCACCGACGACGCCAGATGGGATGCGGTTGCACGGGCTTTCTCGCGCTCCTGCTGGTCGGCCGGATCAGCGGCGATCAGGATATGGCTCGCCTCCAGAATGGGCGCACTGGTAAAGCGATGGCGGTTGTTTTCGTAAAAGCGCAGGGCTTCCTCGCGGGTGGCGGAAGGCACTTCCACCTCCCGTTCGATCACCATGCGCACCAGCGCATCCTCGTCGGTCTCGCTGCGCCCTTCTGCATCCTTCTCGTGCTCGGGTACGATGCCCGCTTCCCTTGCGCGCTGCAAAAGAAGCTCGCGCACGGCCAGCGCCCGCGCGGCGGCAAGCAGCGCCGCGCCGGGATTGTCCGACGGATGGTTTTGCGCCTCCGTCAGAATGTCGGTTTCGTTGATCGCCACGCCATTGACGGACACCGCATCGAAGACCGGGCGCGGCTTCGGTGGCACGCGCGTATCCGGCTCCTGATAGGTCGTGTAGCCCGTATTATGGGCATGAGCATGCTCATGCGATTGTTCAGATGGCTGTTTCCGGTCAAAAAGTGTCACCATGAGCCTTACTCCGCAGGAATACGCATATGCGAGGGCTGAGCCGTATGGTTGCGCTCACGCACGACCTGATAGCCCGGACGCCAGATGTAGCGCACCGGCGCGCTCAGCATATGCACAAGACGCGTGAACGGGAACAGGAGGAAGATGGTAAGCCCCAGGAAGATATGCATCTTGAAGACAATCGACGCATTGGTGATGTAGCTCGATGCAGCCGGATTGAAGGTGAAGATGCCTTGCGCCCAGTTCATGAAAGTCACCATTTCGCCGCCGTCCAGATGCTGTAGCGAGATCGGAATGGTGCCGAGACCCAGCAGAAGCTGCAACCACAACAGAATGATAATCAGCGTATCGGTCGGTCGTGAGGACGCACGAACGCGCGGATCGAACACACGGCGATGCACGAGCATGCTGGCGCCAATGATTGCCATCACACCGGCGATACCACCCGCCACGACGGCGAGAATCTGCTTTGCCTCATGGCTGACGCCAAGCATGTCGAAGACCCAGATCGGGGTCAGCAGGCCAACCAAATGACCGGCGAAGATGAACAGCACGCCGAGATGGAACAGAACAGAACCCCACATGAGCTGCTTGCGCCGCAAAAGCTGGCTTGAGCCGGAACGCCACGTATAGGGCTCGCGGTCATAGCGGAAGATCGAACCGAGCACGAGCACGCTCAATGCGATGTAGGGATAGATGCCGAAAAGAAACGTATGGAGGTAAGCCATTTTCCGTCTCCTATATATGTGAAGGGTTGGACGGGGAGCCGGGCTTGCGCTGTGCTGCACGCATCTGCGTGCGCAACCGGTCCGGGCCGCAGGAATTGTCGCCTGCATTGCCGCCAAACGTTACCGCTTCTTCTTCCCAGATGCGGTCGAGCGCGGCCAGATCGTTCGGGTCGTCTTCCTCTTGCCGAAGCAATTCTCCGACGAGGTTCTTGTCCGGTTTGGCATTGGCGACATGAAGCAGCGCCGCAAAGGCGTTGGCATAGGGCGACTGGCGCTTGCGCAGACGTTCGCCGATAGCCGCCGAGATATGGCCCGTCTGGGTGAGGAGATCGTGGATTTCCTCCGGCGAGCGCGTTGACAGGAATTCCAGAAACAGCGGCAGATAATCCGGCAGCTCCTTGGCATCGACCACAAAGCCGTTGTCGTCATACATCTTCATCAGATCGACCATGGCCTGGCCGCGGTCGCGGCTTTCGCCGTGTACATGCTCGAAAAGATGCAGTGACAGCGACCGCGTGCGGTCAAAAAGATGCACATAGCGTTCCTGTGCCTCGTAGAGGTCGCAGTCGCAGACATAATCGACAAGACTGTCGAGAAGCCTGCGGATGCCGGGCGAAAGTTTTTCCCCGGCAAGCGCCTCTTTCAGCTCCTCGCCGCCGAGTTGCAGCTCGGCGGTCGGATAGGACAGCAGCAGCGATATGATTTTCAGGGTCTTGTTCATTACACCTGCTCCCTGAAAATATCGGTTGGCGTCTGGACCACCTTCTGGCGCTTGGAGCCGAACAGGTCTTCGGTCGATGTTCCACCCGAGCAACCATTGCCGAAGGTGAAGCCGCAGGAGCCGCGCACGTCATAGGCATCCTCGGTGATTTCACGATGCGTCGTCGGGATGACGAAGCGGTCTTCGTAATTGGCAATCGCCATGATGTGGTACATTTCCTCGATCATCGCGCTGCTCATGCCGACGCGGTCGGCAATCGCCTCGTCGATAACACCATCGACGGTCTTGGCCCGCATATAGGCACGCATGGCGAGCATGCGTTCCAGCGCCGAGATGACCGGCTCTTCCTTGCCTGCCGTCAGAAGATTGGCAAGGTAGCGGACCGGGATGCGCATCGAACGAACATCCGGCAGCGGACCATCCATACCAAGCTTGCCAGCGGCGGCAGCCGACTGGAGCGGCGAGAGCGGCGGTACGTACCAGACCATCGGCAGGGTGCGGTATTCAGGATGGAGCGGGAAGGCAATCTTCCAGTCCATCGCCATCTTGTAGACCGGCGAATGCTTGGCGGATTCCAGCCAGGCTTCCGGCACACCGTCCTTACGCGCCTGTTCGATCACGGCAGGATCGTTCGGATCGAGGAAGATGTTGAGCTGTTCCTGATAGAGATCCTGTTCATTGGCCGTGGAAGCGGCCTCCGAAATACGGTCGGCATCATAGAGCATCACACCCAGATAACGGATGCGGCCCACGCAGGTTTCCGAACATACGGTCGGCTGGCCTGCTTCAATGCGCGGATAGCAGAAGATGCACTTCTCGGACTTGCCCGAACTCCAGTTGTAATAAATCTTCTTGTAGGGGCAACCGGAGACGCACATGCGCCAGCCGCGGCACTTTTCCTGATCGATCAGGACAATGCCGTCATCCTCGCGCTTGTAGATCGCACCCGACGGGCAGGCCGCAACGCAGGTCGGGTTGAGGCAATGCTCGCAAAGGCGCGGCAGATACATCATGAAGGTGTTTTCGAACTGGCCGTAGATTTCCTTCTCCACGCCTTCGAAATTATAGTCCTTCGAACGCTTGGCGAATTCACCACCGAGAATTTCTTCCCAGTTCGGGCCCCATTCGATCTTTTCCATCCGCTCGCCGGAAATCAGCGAGCGCGGACGGGCGGTCGGCATGGTCCTGCTTTCGCCTGCCGTCTGGAGATGGCCGTAATCGAAGTCGAACGGCTCGTAATAGTCGTCGATTTCAGGCAGGTCCGGATTGGCGAAAATCTTGGCGAGGATGCGCCACTTGGAGCCCATCTTCGGCTCTATCTTGCCGTTCTTCTTGCGGACCCAGCCGCCGTTCCACTTCTTCTGGTTTTCCCATTCCTTGGGGAAGCCGATGCCGGGCTTGGTCTCGACATTGTTGAACCAGGCATATTCCACGCCTTCACGGTTGGTCCAGACGTTCTTGCACGTCACGGAGCAGGTGTGGCAGCCGATGCACTTGTCGAGATTGAGCACCATTCCAATTTGGGCACGGATTTTCATTCTGCTGCCTCCTTCGCTGCGGAGCTCTGGTTGCCTTCTTCAAGCGGACCTTCCATCCAGTCCACTTTCTCAAGCTTGCGCACGACCACGAACTCGTCACGGTTTGAGCCGACGGTTCCGTAATAGTTGAAGCCATAGGACTGGTGGGCGTAGCCGCCGATCATATGCGTCGGCTTGGTGATGATGCGGGTGACGGAGTTGTGAATGCCGCCGCGCTGGCCGGTGAGCGGCGAGCCGGGCGTATTCACGATCTTCTCCTGCGCATGATACATGAAGACGGTTCCGTCCTTCATGCGCTGGGAGACGACCGCACGGGCCACAATGGCGCCATTGGCGTTGTAGACTTCCACCCAGTCATTATCGACAAGGCCTGCCCTTGCTGCATCCGGTTCCGAAATCCAGACAACCGGCCCGCCGCGATTGAGCGTCAGCATTAGGAGATTGTCCGTATAGGTGGAGTGGATACCCCATTTCTGGTGCGGCGTGATGAAGTTCAGCACCAGATGCGGCTTGCCGTCCGCCTTTTCACGGATTGCCGGGTTGACCGTCTTGGTATCGATCGGCGGGCGATAGACGCAGAAACCTTCGCCGAATGCACGCATCCACAGGTGATCCTGATAGAGCTGCTGACGGCCGGTCAGCGTGCGCCACGGGATCAGCTCGTGAACGTTGGTATAGCCTGCATTGTAGCAGACTGTTTCGGACTCAATGCCCGACCAGGTTGGCGAGGAGATGATCTTGCGCGGTTGCGCAACAATATCGCGATAGCGGATCTTCTCGTCTTCCTTCGGGATCGCGAGATGCGAATGGTCGCGGCCTGTGAATTTCGACAGCGCTTCCCATGCCTTGACCGCCACTTCGCCGTTGGTTTCCGGCGCAAGCGACAGAATAACCTCGGTTGCGTCAACATCGGTATAGATGCGCGGACGTCCCTCGCTTGCCCCTGGTTCCTGAACCTTGCCGTTCAGATTGGCGAGCAGCTCGACCTCGTGTTCGGTATTCCACGAAATGCCCTTGCCGCCATTGCCCAGCTTGTCGAGAAGCGGCCCAACGGACGTATAGCGCTTGTAGAGGTTTGGATAATCGCGCTCCACAACCACGACCGATGGCATGGTCTTGCCGGGGATCGGCTCGACTTCGCCCTTCTTCCAGTCGAGAACATCCTTCGGCTGCGCCAGTTCGCCCGCCGTGTCATGCAGGGTCGGCACAAGAACGATGTCCTTCTCGACACCCAGCACTTCCCGCGCCACTTCCGAGAACTTCTTCGCGATACCCTTGAAGATTTCCCAGTCGCTGCGTGCTTCCCAGGCCGGGTCGGCTGCGCTCGACAGCGGATGGATGAAGGGGTGCATGTCGGAAGTATTGAGGTCGTTCTTCTCGTACCAGGTGGCAGTCGGCAGAACGATATCGGAATAGACGCAAGTTGTGGACATGCGGAAATCGAGCGTGACCAGCAGGTCGAGCTTTCCTTCCGGAGCATTCTCATGCCACACCGCTTCGCGGCTTTCCTGTGCGCCTTCCTGACCCAGATCCTTGCCAAGCAGGCCGTTCGACGTGCCGAGCAGGTGCTTCAGGAAATACTCATGCCCCTTGCCCGAGGAACCAAGCAGGTTCGAGCGCCAGACGAACATGTTGCGCGGCCAGTTGGCCTCGTGGTCGGGGTCCTCGCAGGACATGGTGACGGTGCCGTTCTTCAAAGCATTCGCGATGAAGTCTTTCGGCTCTTTGCCCGACGCGGCGGCCTCCTTGGCAAGCTCCAGCGGGTTGGTCTGGAGCTGCGGCGCGGAAGGCAGCCAGCCCATGCGCTCGGCACGGATGTTGTAGTCGATCATCGTGCCGTCCCACGCGCCCTCAGGCGCGGTGGGCGAGAGAATGTCCTGCACCTTCACGGTCTCGTAGCGCCACTGGTCGGTATGCGCATAGAAGAACGAGGTCGAATTCATATGGCGCGGCGGACGATTCCAGTCGAGCGCGAAGGCAAGCGCTGTCCAGCCGGTCTGCGGACGCAGCTTTTCCTGCCCCACATAATGGCTCCAGCCGCCGCCGGACTGGCCCACACAGCCGCACATCACCAGCATGTTGATGATGCCGCGATAGTTCATGTCCATGTGATACCAGTGATTGAGACCGGCACCGAGGATGACCATCGAACGGCCATTGGTCTTTTCGGCATTGGTTGCGAATTCGCGGGCAACAGCAATGATCTGGTCGCGCGGGACGCCCGTGATCTTCTCTGCCCAGGCCGGGGTATATGGCAGGCCCTCGTCATAGGACTTGGCGGAATTCTCGTCGCCAAGCCCGCGATCGAGACCGTAATTGGCTGCGAAGAGATCAAACACCGTCGCCACCATGACGTCGCCGCCCTTGAGCTTCAGCTTGCGGGCCGGAACCTTGCGCACCAGCACGCTGTCATGGTCCGTGCCTTCAAAATAATCGTGCTCGCGGTTGCCGAAATATGGGAATGCCACATCGGCAACGGCATCGTGGCTGTCCTTGTCGATGAAGCTCTTGGCAAGCTCCACATCCTTGCCCTTGCCGTCCTTTTCTTCAAGGTTCCACTGGCCATCATCACCCCAGCGGAAACCGATGGAGCCCTGCGGCGCAACATAGGCACCCGATTTCGTATCGAAGGCGACCGTCTTCCAGTCTGGATTATTGCCTTCGCCGAGATCGCCCTTGAAGTCGGAAGCGCGCAGGAAGCGATCCGGCACATAACGTCCGTCCTTCTTCGAGAGCATGACCAGCATCGGGAAATCAGAATATTTACGGCAGTAGTTCTCGAAATAGGGAACCTGCCGGTCAAGGTGATATTCGCGCAGGATCACATGGCCAAGTGCCATGGCAAGCGCGGCATCGGTGCCCTGCTTAGGATGCAGCCACAGGTCGGAGAATTTTGCGGCTTCCGAATAGTCGGGGCAGACAACGACCGACTTGGTGCCCTTGTAACGCACTTCCGTATAGAAATGCGCATCCGGCGTGCGGGTCTGCGGTACGTTGGAACCCCAGAGCATCAGGAAACCGGCATTGTACCAGTCAGCCGATTCCGGCACGTCGGTCTGTTCACCCCAGGTCTGCGGCGATGCTGGCGGCAGATCGCAATACCAGTCATAGAACGACATGCAGACACCGCCCAGCAGCGACAGGTAACGCGAGCCCGCCGCATAGGACACCATCGACATGGCCGGAATCGGCGAGAAGCCGATCACGCGGTCCGGTCCATAGGTCTTGGCGGTGTAGGCGTTGGCCGCGGCGATAATCTCGTTGACCTCTTCCCACGTTGCGCGAACGAAGCCGCCGAGACCGCGCACTTTCATATAGTCGGCGCGCTTGGCTGGGTCCTGCTGGATCGCGGCCCAGGCTGCGACCGGCGTTTTCAATGCACGTTCCTTGCGCCACAGCTTCAGGAGGCGGGAGCGGATCAGCGGATATTTCACCCGGTTGGCAGAATAGACATACCAGCTATAGCTTGCCCCGCGCGAACAGCCGCGCGGCTCATGGTTCGGAAGATCGGCACGCGTACGCGGATAATCGGTCTGCTGGGTTTCCCAGGTGATGATGCCGCCCTTGACGTAGACTTTCCACGAGCAGGAGCCGGTGCAGTTCACGCCATGGGTGGAGCGGACAATCTTGTCGTGCTGCCAGCGCTTGCGATAGGCCTCTTCCCAGTCACGGTTTTCATTGGTCGTAACGCCATGGCCTTCCGAGAAGGTGCCGACATTCTTGCGCGCAAGAAAATTCAGGCGATCGAGGAGTAGACTCATGATTATATCCTCACTTTATTTCTTCAGGCAGCGGCAGCGGCTGGTTTGCTGCGGTGCTCCACGTCGTAGAGCAGACCGCCTTTTCGGGTGTAGACGCCCCAGGTGATGACGAGGCATGTCACGTAGAAGATCAGGAAGGCCCAGAGTGCTGCTTCCGGTCCGCCGGTCATGCTGATCGAGGTGCCGTAGCCCTTCGGGATGAAGAAGGCGCCGAAGGCAGCAATGGCCGAGGTGAAGCCGGTGATGGCAGCAGATTCCTTGTCCGCTTCGTGGCGGCGTTCTTCCGGGGTGGCGTTGGGCATCAGCCGCACCATTTCCTTCGACATGATCGCCGGGATCATCTGGAAAGTGGAGGCATTGCCGATACCGGTTGCGAAGAACAGCAGGACGAAGGAAGCAAAGAAGCCCCAGAAAGCATTCGGCTGATCCTTGATGCCGACGAAATACAGCACGCCCGCCACGCCGATCATCATCAGCACGAATGCCCAGATGGTAACGCGACCGCCGCCATATTTATCGGCAAGCCAGCCCGAACCCGACCGCGACAACGCGCCGACGAGAGGTCCGAGGAAGGCGAACTGAAGCGCGTTCACCTCGGGGAACAGGATGTTGGTCAAAAGCGGGAAGCCCGCCGAATAACCGATGAACGAGCCGAAAGTACCGGTATAGAGCCAGCACATAATCCAGTTGTGCTTGCGGCGGAAAATGACGGCCTGATCGGCAAACGAAGCCTTGGCCGACGCGATATCGTTCATGCCGAACCAGTTGGCGAAAGCCGTGACGACGATAAACGGCACGAAGAAGAAACCGGCATTCTGCAGCCAGAGCGGCGTGCTGCCGGCTTCGGTTGCAACCATTGCCGGATCACCGCCAAGCTTGCCGAAGATGCCTGCAGTGATGACCAGCGGAACCACGAACTGCACGACGCTGACGCCGAGATTGCCGAGGCCAGCATTGAGCGCTGCCGCATTGCCCTTCTCATGCTTCGGGAAGAAGAACGAGATGTTGGACATGGAAGAGGCGAAGTTGCCGCCACCGAAGCCGCAGCAGAGCGCCAGCAGCAGGAAGATGAAATAAGGCGTATTCGGGTTCTGCACGGCATAACCGATACCGATGGCCGGAATGACCAGCGACCAGGTGGTCAGTGTGGTCCACAGGCGGCCGCCGAAGATCGGCACCATGAAGGAATAGAAGATGCGGAAGGTCGCGCCCGAAATGCCGGGGAGCGCCGCCAGCCAGAAGAGCTGATCGGTCGTGAACTGGTAGCCGACCAGCGGCAGTTTCGCCACCACCACGGACCAGACCTGCCAGATGGCGAAGGACAGGAGAAGCGCGGGGATCGAAAGCCACAGGTTGCGCTTGGCGATCTTGCGGCCCTTCTCTTCCCAGAAGGTCGGATCGTCCGGGCGCCAGTCGGTGAGGACGGAATCGCCCTTTGCAGGCTTGACGTCAACCTTCTTCAGGCCCTGCAATTCGGCAAAGGGTGGAAGCTCGTCCGTCGCCTTGCCTTCGGCTGCGCGTTCCATCTGGCGGATCGAGACATGCATCCAGGCAAAGGAGACCGCGACGATGACAAAGAGCAGCATGAAGCAGCTTGTCCAGAGGCCGGTCTGGTCCAGAAGCACGCCGAACAGAATCGGCAGGATGAAGCCGCCAAGACCGCCGATCATACCCACCAGACCGCCGACGGAGCCGACATTGCCCGGATAATAGACCGGAATATGCTTGAAGACGGCTGCCTTGCCCAAAGCCATGAAGAAGCCGAGGATGAAGACGGTGATCGTGAAGCCGATTACGCCCATTTCCGCATGGAAAGCCAGCGGGCCATTATCGCTCTGGATCACATAATCCGTCGGTGGATAGGACAGCACGAAGGTCGCGACCAGCGAGACGGCGAAGGTCCAGTACATGACCCGGCGCGCGCCATAAACATCCGAAAGATGCCCGCCATAGGCGCGGAACAGGCTTGCCGGGACGGAGAAGAACGCCGCGATGATGCCTGCCAGGCGAATATCGACGCCATAGACATGGATCAGATACTGCGGCAGCCACAGCGCGAGAGCCACGAAGGCGCCGAAGACGAAGAAATAGTAAAGCGAGAAACGCCAGACCTGAATATTCTTCAGCGGCTCCAGCTCCATCAGGGTGCTGGCTGGTTTTTCACCTGTGCGCCGACGCTCGACCAGAACCGGATCGTCGCTCGTGGTGAAGTAGAAGATCAGTGCCATGACGACCATCGCGGCCGCCCAGATTTCGGCAACCGCATGCCAGCCGAATGCAACCATGACCATCGGCGCGAAGAACTTCGTCACCGCCGAGCCAACATTGCCCGCGCCGAAAATGCCAAGCGCGACGCCCTGCTTTTCCGGTGGATACCAGCGCGAGACATAGGCGACACCAACCGAGAACGACCCGCCCGCCACGCCGACGCCAAGTGCTGCAATCAGCATCTGCGGGTAGGTGGTGGCGTAGGTCAGAAGGTAGGTGGCAACCGCCGAGACCAGCATTGTGAGTGTGAAAATGGCGCGACCGCCATAACGATCCGCCCAGATGCCCAAAATGACACGGATCAGCGATCCGGTCAGGATAGGTGTGCCGACGAGCAGGCCGAACTGGGTTTCCGTCAGGCCAAGCTCGGATCGAATTTCAATGCCGATGATTGCAAAGATGGTCCAGACCGCAAAACAGACAGTAAAAGCGGTCGTACTCATAGCTAGCGCCGTAGTCTGCGCCCTGGGATTTTCCCCTGCGACATGTTGCATAGGCGTACTCCGAATTGAATACCATGGAAGGTTTCGTTTGCACTTATGCGTCGACTGTCAGACGAATACATTGATTAAGATCAATATCGGCAGACTATTCAAGTTGAATTTTAAATATTCGTACGTTAACGGCAAAAATAGATTTAGTTTGATCCAAGTATTGATTAATTCGTATTGCGCAATTGATATTTATCAAGCATAATTGACCGGTAAAAACTTGAGGGTGAAAGTGAGGTTTAATGCGGAAAGAAGACATCGACGCATTGAGGAATTTGCCGCTCTTTATGGACATGGCAGACGCCACGTTCGAGCGGATCATGCGTCCGAGCTTCGTGCAGTCATTTCCGCCTCGGACGACCTTGATCAAGGAAGACGAGCCTGCGGACTTTCTGTTCGCGATCCTCGACGGCCTTGTGCTGATGTCGGCGAAATCGGATGACGGCGAGACCGCGCTGGAGATACTGCGCGCCGACGACATCTTCATTCTGGCAGCCGTGCTCAATGACGATGTGTGCCTGCAGACCGCCCAGACATTGACGCCGACCCGCGTGTTGATGGTGCCCTCCAGCCTGGTCCGGGATTTGATGAGCGAGGATGTCGGCTTCATGCGTTCCGTCGTCTTTGAAACCGCACGCTCTTATCGCCGTCTGGTCAAGGAACTGAAAGCACAGAAGCTTCGAAGCAGTGTGCAACGCCTCGCCAACTGGATCGTCAAGGAATCGCTGTTGAACAACGGCGCGGAAGTCGTGATGATCCCTTATGAGAAACGAACCCTTGCCGCTTATCTCGGCATGACGCCGGAAAACCTGTCGCGCAATTTTGCGACGCTTGGCTCGCATGGCGTCAGCGTGCAGGCCTCCGCGATCAAGATCACGAACAAGAACAGGCTGCTGCAATTTGCTGCCCCTTCCCATCTGATCGACAGGGAAGAACCGACACGCACTGCCGACAGGGTATGAGACCGGCTTTCATCGTCCTGTCAAACAGAACAGCTATCCGGTGACTTTCCTGATCGAACGGATATCCGTCATGAAAGCACCTTTTGTTGCACTGTTTCTTGCCCTTGCCACCAGCGCCTCAGCACAGGAAATGCAGAAGCCGGAACTTATCGGCGCTATCACGCTGCCGACCGGCTTGAAAATTGGCGGCATTGAATTCGGTGGAATTTCCGGCCTCGATTACGATCCGCGAGAGGATGTCTATTACGCCATTTCCGACGACCGCTCGGAAAACGCACCTGCGCGCTTCTACAAGCTCAAGCTCGCCATCGACGGTTCCGGCGTGCAAAGCCTTGATATTCTGGAAACTGTCACGCTTCTGGACAAGGCCGGCAAACCATTTGAACTGAAGGATGTGGACCCTGAAAGCATCCGTTTCAACGGGGAGACCGGCACGCTCTACTGGTCGAGCGAAGGCGATAGGAATGGCAGGCCTTTTATCGGCGAAGCAAAGACCAACGGCAGCTTCATTCGCGAATTTGCTTTGCCGGAAGCCTACATCCCCGACGAGAGCAAGACACGCGGTATCCGCAACAATCTGTCTTTTGAAAGCCTGACCATCACAGCGGACGGAAAGACGCTTCTGGCGGGAACGGAAAACGCCCTGATACAGGATGGCGACAAGGCGACGCTCGACCACGGCAGCCGTTCACGCATCATCGCCTTTGACCTCGCCTCGGGCAATGTGACGGCAGAATATGCCTATGACACCGACCCGATCTTCACCAAGGCGACGCTGCCGCCCTTCTGGAACGATAACGGCCTGTCGGAATTCGTTGCCGACGGAAACGATCTCCTCACTGTCGAGCGCTCCTTCGCCATGGGCGTGGGCAATCGCATTTCGCTTTACCGCGCATCCTTCGACGGCGCCAGCAATGTGAAGAATGTGCCCTCATTGGCCAATCAGTCGGTGGCACCGCTCGGCAAGAAACTTCTCCTCCAGCTCAACGAAGGCGATTTCGGCCTCGACATCGACAATATCGAGGCCGTCACCTTCGGGCCGATAGTTGACGGCAAGAAAACGCTGATTCTCGCTTCCGACAACAATTTCAACCACGGTCAGGTCTCGCAGTTCATCGCCTTGAAGCTGCCCTGACCGACCCGAGCATTTCCAGCAAAAGTGCGGCGCGGTTTTGCGCAGGATATTCAGGTCCAGAAATAGCGCACGATATGGAAGAAGACCGGGGCTGAAAAGACAAGGCTGTCGGCGCGGTCGAGCATACCGCCATGTCCTTCGATCATGTGGCCCCAGTCCTTCACGCCGCGATCGCGCTTGATGGCGGAAGCAACGAGCCCGCCGAAGAAGCCCATGATGCATGACGTCGCCGCAAGGGCACCCGCCTGAAACGGCGAAAACGGCGTCAGCCATGCAAGACCTGCCCCCAGAAGTGAGGCTGCAGCCACCCCGCCCACAAACCCTTCCCAGGTCTTGGATGGCGATATGCTGGGCGCGATGCGATGTTTTCCGAACAGCTTTCCGAAAATATATTGCAGCACATCGCTGCCCTGCACCGTGGCCACCAGAAACGCGATCAGCAGCAGCTTCTTGCCGTCAAAACCGGGAATGTCCAGCGTCATCAACGCGGGCACATGGCTGATGCAATAGACCGACAGCATGATGCCCCATTGCTGCTCGCTGATGCGCTCCAGAAAGCGCGACGTATCCCCTGAAAGGGCTGTCAGAACCGGCATAGCGAGGAAGCAATAGACCGGGATGAAGATGGAATAGAGCCCGTACCAGTCGATCCAGATCAGATAATATTGCACCGGAATGACCAGCAGGAACATGCCGAGCAGCACGCGGTGGTCGGCGCGTCGTGTCTGCGTCAGCGTCGCATATTCGCGCAAGGCGGCAAACGAGATCAGCGCGAACAGCACGATCACGCCACCCTTCCCGAACAGGAAGGCGATGCACATGGCCCCGACCATGATCCACCATGCCTTGATGCGGGCATTGAGATTGACCAGCGTGGACGAAAGCGGCTTCGGCGCGCGCCATGAAAGAACACCGGCAACGGCGCTTGCCGTTATCAGAACGCCCATGAGGCCAAGGAATAATCGGGTCGTTTCACTCATGAGTGATTACCATTCTGAGGCTGAATATCGAGAAGGCTCTGGCGGGCGCGAGCGAGAAATTCCTTGCGGTCCTCGCCGTCGCCAAGCTGCACCGGCGCACCGAAAATGACACGGCAAAGAAGCGGCACCGGCAGCATGGCGCCCTTGGGCAGCACGCGCGACATGTTTTCGATCCAGCACGGCACCAGTTCGACATCGGGGCGCGCCAGCGCCAGATTATAGATGCCGGAACGAAAGCGCAGCAGCGCCTCGTCGGTCATGTTGCGTGTGCCTTCGGGAAAGATGATGAGCGAATGACCATCGGCCAGCGCCTTCAACATCACTTCCATCGGGTCTTGCGTGCGTTCCACCCAGTTGCGTTCAACAAGCACAGTGCGCAACAGAACTTCGGCCATGAACTGGCGCACGCGGTTGCCCCGCCAGTAATCGGCACCAGCGACAGCACGGGTACGCGCGCGCTCTTCCTGATCGAGACAGGAGGAAAGCAGGATGAAATCGCCATGGCTTGTGTGATTGGCAAAATAGATACGCTGATTGCGCGAGGGACCAGTGCCGCTCCAGATTGGCCGCACGCCGGTAATCCCGCGCGACAGGATTGCCAGAAAAGAACCGAAAATCGATTGCACCTGATGGCGGATCAGTTCCCGCATGTCACAGCCCCCATCCCAATGGCTGACCCAATGGCACTGTGGCCAACAGAATGAAAAGCACGATACCAAGCCCCATGAAGAAACGCAGACGCCCCATGATCCGTCGCGAGCCTTCTATCCTTTTCGCAAGTGGACGGACCGTGCCGTCATTGGAGCGCAAACCCATGCGCTCCAGAATATGATCCACTTCAGCAAGGCCGGTTTCACCGGAACTGGCGATCAACCTGAAGAGCGCAGCATCGAACAGAAGATGCGCAGCGATACCCAGCACGATCAGTGCACTTACCAACAAAAGCGGCCAGATCAGCCAGAAGGCCAGATCATGCGCCGGGCGCATGAAGGGTGCGACCGCAAGAAGAACGACTGCGAAAGCAATGCCGAGAAAGCCATTGCGGCGCAGAACAATTGCCATGGACGCTGCCGGAGGATTCATGTCAGCTCCTCCGCCAATTGCAGATGCACCGGCCAGCCTTTTGCGCGGATCAGCGCTTCGGCTTCCCGCGCATTGGCGACACGCCCGGTAGAGACGAGCCATGTGACCGCAACTGTTGCGCTGCGTTGAAAACCAAGCGCGCAGCAGACAAGAACCGGGCCGTGGTTGCGTGCGGCTTCAACGGCATCGGCGGCCAGTTGCACTTTTTCGGAAGACGGCGCGACCAGATCAATCGTGCCAAAACTTTTCCATTCGATAGAATGGGGTGGCGGCACCATTTCAGCGGCAAGATCAATGACCGCCGCAAAGGATGAGAGTTCTGCGGCCTTTGGAAAACGCCCGAGAAACACCCCGTCGGCAAGCTCGATATGCGGCGGCAGCTTGCGTGTCCAGAACCGCACATTCAGCCGGGCAAAAAGCCGGTAGGGCCAGAGCAGCCAGCGGCTTGCGAGACTGACCGAACCATCTGTCTGCTTCTGGAAAATGCCAGCACCTGCACCGAAATAGCCAAAGGCCATGATGGCCAGTGCGGTTGCAGGCCAGAGCCAGAAAATCGCATAGCCGGTGACGGTCAGGCCATGGATGGCGAGTGCCAGAAACAGGATTGCACCCGTCAGATAGTAAAACCCGATCCTTCTGGCTTTGGGGTCTGATGTGAACTGAAAACCAGCGAGCGGTGAAGGACCGCTGCGCGGAAACAGCCACAAGGCAAACAGGCCAAGCAAAGCGCCTGCCGGAATATCGACCGCGTGGTGCTGATAGGTGGTCAGCACCGACAGACCGATCAGCAGACACCAGACATGCCAGACCATGCGCATGGTATCGCCCATCACGCGGCGCATCTGATCCCAGATGATAATCAGGAGCGCGATATGCAGCGAGGGCGCCTGATTGAAGGGTTTGTCGAAGCCGCCAAGCACATTGAACATGAAACCCGGAAGACCAGCCGTTGCCGGTTTTACGAAGGTTGCGGTCAACGGAAAAGCGACGAAGCAGAGAACAGCGATGATCTGTGCCGTCAGATAGCGCTTTGCCAGCCGGTCCACCTGGTTCGGACTGTCATTGACGAACAGCGCAATCGCATAAAACAGATTGACCGACCAATAGGGAACGATGCTCCAGGCGATAAACGGAACTTGGCTTTCCCATCCGAAAGCAAGGTTCGGCACATGGCCTTGCTGCGATGCGAGCCAGTTCGCCGTACCGTAGGTCAGGTAGAAAAAGGGCGCGAGAAACAGAAGCCAAAGGATCGCGCGACGGATCACAGGCCGCCGCGAAGATCCGCCGAGTTCCGTCAAATGCACTGTCACGCTTCGCCGTCTCCCACGCGCTCCGCAATCGAGACGGTGAAAATGCCCCACTGATCGACGCGCTGTTCGATCTTGCGATAACCCGCCTTCTCGACAAGCTGGTCCATCTCGCCCTGCGTGCGGCGGCGCATCACCCATGCCTCGCCGCCACGATGCGACGTCAGCGCCCGCGCGATCATTTCGAGCTGCGGATGCCAAGGCTGGTTGGTGTAGATCAGCAATGAGCCGGGTTTCTGCACGCGGGCGAGCCCCGACAGCGAACGATTAATCAACGCATTATCGGGGAAAAGTTCGTAAAGACCGGACACGATGGCGAGGTCCGGCTGCGGCGTGACCGCTGCGAGGCTTTCCTCGTTGAATGCGTCACCCTCTTCCATATGGGCAATCGCCTCCAGCCCGCGATCCCGGATGAGCTTGTTGCCCGCCAGTACGTTGATCGGCGAATAATCGCGCAGGTGAATGCTGTCCGGCATGTCTTCCGCACGCACCACCGCATCGATGACATAGCGGCCATGGCCGCAGGCAATGTCGAGAATATTGGTCGAGCGGCCCTCGCTTTTGAGCCGTTTGATCGCCACGCCGATCAGTTCTTCCAGATGCACCTTGCGCTGGCGGATACCACGCCAGCCGATCGCTTCCAGAAACTGTTTGTCGATGAGCTTGCCGCCCGGCCCAAGGCCGCGTGCTTCATTCTCATAGACGTAATCAAGCGTGGAACCGGAATCGAAGCCGGTGCGCTTGCCAACTTTCAACCCTTCTGAAAACAACGCACCGAAGGCTATCGAAGCGCGTGTCGATGCCCAGTAAAGCCCCTGCGCGGTCAGAAGCGGCAGCGGGCTCGACAACCGGTCGGCCTCGTCGCGCGTGTGGCCAGCAATATGCGCTTCAGTCAGATCGGCGCGCTGCGGCTTTTCTGCAAAACGGGCCTCGATGAAATCGTGGATGAGTTCGATTGCCGGTTTGCGATCCCGTTCGCCGAGCGTGTCGTGATAGAACCCTTTCAGAACATGCCGCTCCTTGATGCGGCTGCCGAGATTCTCGAAGAAGCGATGTTGCGGCGCGGGACGCACGACAAAATCGCTGCCGGAAATAAGCAGTTGCGTCGGAACGGTAATCGCCCGCGCATCGTCCACCACGCGCTTTGCCGTCTCATAGAGTTGCAGCAGGATATGCGATGCGATGGGCCGTGTGATCAGCGGATCGGTGCGATAGGATTCGATGCGTTCCGGATCGTGAGTCAGGAATTGCGGCTTGACGTAAGAATTGACGTAGAACGTGCCCTTCAGCTTCTGCCACAGGCCGATGCCTTCCTTGGCGAATGGCACATAGAGCTTGATGTCGAAAGCGGGCGAAGCCAGCACCAGCGCCCGAATATTCGGCGCATAATCATGCACCCAGGCCGCAGCCAGAACCGCGCCGACACTCTGCGCGATGATTGCCACGTCCTCGATGGCCGTGCCGGTTTCCTGACGGATATGGGTGACAAAACTGTCGAGGTCGCGGATCGATGCACCAAAGGACGGCGAGAAGCCGCGCACGCCCGGCGACTGGCCGTGGCCGCGCGCATCCCATGCGTAGAAGGCGTAGTCGTCCAGCCCCAGCTCGTCGACGAGATGTGCAACGCGTCCGCTGTGCTCATGGCCGCGATGCAGCAGGACGATCACGCCTTTCGGCTTGTCGGAGAGTGACGGCCAGAAACGGTAGAACAGCGACGTGCCGTCATGGGTGACGAACTGACTTTCCTGCGCCGCGCGATGCCGGTTTTTTGCGTGCTCGTTCATGCCATCCCCTCTCCAGATGTTTCCTCATGGGACAATTGCCCCCAATTTCTATTGAGTGAAACAAAATGTTTGAATAAACGAGCTGGAGCGAACCGCAAATAGCTGTTCAATACTTATTCTTCGTTTCCCAAGAGATTCTTGATGTCGGTTTATCAACTCAAGTCGCGTTTCCAGAATTTACTGAGACCTCTTGTCGTGCGACTTGCCGCAGGCGGTGTAACGGCCAATCAGGTTACAGTCGCCGCCGCGCTCGTCTCGATCATACTTGGCGCTTTTCTGGCATGGAGCGGTAACGCGGCATGGTTTGCACTCGTCCCGATCTGGCTTTTCCTGCGCATGGCGCTGAACGCCGTCGATGGAATGCTGGCGCGTGAACATGGGCAGAAATCGACGCTCGGCGCCTATCTCAACGAGATCGGTGACGTGGTTTCCGATGCGGCCCTCTATGCGCCTTTCGCGATCATCGCGCCGTTCACCGGCCCATGGATTTTCGCGATTATCTTTCTCGCCACCCTGACGGAATTTGCAGGCGTTGCCGGTGCGTCCGTGGGTGCAAGCCGCCGCTATGATGGCCCGATGGGCAAAAGCGACCGCGCCGTGGTCTTTGGCGTACTCGGCGCGTGGATTGCCATTGATGGCATTCTGCCACAATGGATTTTCTGGCTGCAGCCGCTCCTTTGCCTGCTTCTGGTCGTAACCACTGTCAAGCGCATCGCAAACGGCATAAACGAAGCAAAGAGCGGGTAAAACGGCTTTCCGGTACTGGTATTGACGCAATTAGGGCTTATGTTGTTCCATTCAATTCCAGCTCAATCGGAGGCCATGCCAATGAAGAAAGCTAAGACTGCTTTTCTGTTTGCGGGCATATTCGCATTTTCATCCGCGCTCAGCCCGGCGCTGGCTGCCAGCAATGGCAGCTCGAAACAAAGGGCGAAGGAAGTCACTGCTGTCGTCAACGCCGTCGCGCAGAAAATGCCCGATCAGCCGATCAATACGGTGATGTATATCCGCTCCAACAATTTCGAGGTTCTGGCAGGCGACTGCACGGTGCGCGCGCATATCGTCTCGTCGGGACACAAGGCGAAAAGCAGCTCTCCCGACAAGATCAAGGTCAGACTCAACAAGCGGCGTTGTGCACGCTAATTCCCGTTGAGTTGAGACTTTGCAACCGTCTTGACCGCCCAGTCCGCGAAGACGCGGAGACGGTTGCTGAGGTGCCTGTTGGGTGGATAGACCAGATAGATCGGCATCGGCTCAATCTCCCACTCCTGCAGGACTGGGCGTAACGTGCCGTTTTCGATGTCATCCTTCACCATGAACAAGGGCGCCTGCACCACGCCGAGCCCTGCCCGCGCGGCAGCGAGATAAGTGGTCGATTCGTTCGCCGCCACGACATAGCGCCCGTTGACCTCAATTGCCTCCGTCCCCTTTTTGAAACGGAACGGCATCTGCTGGCCAGTCGATGGGCGGAAATAGCCGACCACTGTGCAGTTCCTGCCGAGATCGGAAGGATGCAGCGGCGTGGAACAACGGTCGAGATATTCGGCGGAAGCACAGGCGATGAAGTGCATGTCACCGATGCGGCGCGCAATCAGCGACTGGTCGGTCAGCTCGCCGATGCGAATGGCGCAATCGACATTTTCCGCCACATAATCGACAGGCCGGTCCGATACGCCGAGATCGATCTGGATATCGGGATAACGCTGGTGAAACTCGATCAGCGCCGGAATGATGATGAGATTGGCGACCGCGCTCGCCATTTCAACGCGCAGGCGACCCTTGGGCAAGGTCTGGGCGCTCGACAGGCTGCCGTCCAGTTCCGCAAGATCGGCCAGCAATCGTGCGGCGCGCTCATAGTAAAGTGCGCCATCCGGTGTTACGAGAACACGGCGGGTCGTACGATTGAGGAGTTTTGTACGAAGATGGGCTTCCAATCCCTGGATAAGATTGCTGATCGTTGCCTTGGGCATATTGAGCGAGGTGGACGCGCGCGTGAAGTTCCCGGTTTCAACAACCCGGAGAAAGGCGCGCATGGCCGAGAGCTGGTCCATTATCAAAAAGCCGTCATTGTTCGAGATTCTGGACAGTGTAACCAATTATAGGGGACTATTCCAGTCTATAGACAATGCTAATATCTGACCATGGCGGTTTGCCGCTATACATGAAGGCCAAGAAAGATGTGCGAGAAGTTTACGGTTGAGACATTGCAGGTTCATGGGCGAGCCCATGGGCAGGCGGGTAACACCAACTGCACGGCGCGCATTTATAAGGGCGCCAAATTGCTCTCTCCTCCGCCGGTGGTGTTGCACCTTCACGGTGGTGCTTTCTCGGTCAACTGCCTTGGTGACTGCGAGCGTGTTGCCGAAACACTTGCCGAGGCAGGTGCGGTGGTCGTGTCGCCGGAATATTCGTCGGCCTGTCTCAACCCGTTCCCGGCGGCGCTTGAGATAGCCTATTCCATTTTGACTTTGATGCGCGAGCGTTGCCCTGAATTTGCGCACAAGAAGTCGATGCTGTTCGTCGCCGGTGAAGAGGCGGGCGGTAATATTGCTGCCGGCGTGGCCCTCATGGCGCGCGATCAATATCTGACCGATCTCAAGGGTCAGATACTGCTTTCGCCCATGCTCGACCCCTGCCTCGCCACGGCGTCTTTCCGCAAATATTGCCCGGAAAGCGCCGTCCAGACGATGTCGGATGGCTGGCAGCATTATCTGGGCGAGTGCGCGGGTTTCACCCACCCCTATGCTGCGCCCGCCCTGTGTACGCGTCTTGCTGGTCTGGCACCCACTTTGCTTGTCACCAGCGCCCAATGCCCGATGCGCGATGAAACGCAGGCCTATGCCGAGCGTCTCCGTCAGGCGGGCGTGAAGGTTCAGTCTCATGTCCTGCCCGGAAAAGCCGGCTGGATACCCGAAAACAAGGTGGCGAACACCGACTGGTCGCCACAGGAACATAAACTTATCGACCTGTTTTCCGATTTCTTCCGGCAGGCAGGAGCAAAGCCAATCGCAGCATAACATCAGTTTTAAAGTCCTCCCAAGCTTTGATCTGGTGCTCACACTGAAGCCGGCCCCCACCGGTTAGAGCGAAGCTCTAACTTCTTTTATTGAAAGCATAATCTGACCGATCCTCGTTCCACTCCGGTCGGATTATGCTCCAGGAGATACAACAATGACATCGATCACAGCCCGCCGGGCCCTATGGGGCGCCGGCCTGAGTATCCTATTGTCTGCAGCCGGCGGCGGCGCGATTCTCTTCGGCGCGCCTCACCTCAAGGCCGATGCTGCAACCGATATTTCCGCTCCACCGCCTGCCGTTCCGGTTTCGGTCGCCAAGGCAGAATCGCGACGCATCGTGAGCTGGGAAGAATTTTCCGGCCGTCTGGAAGCGATTGACCGGGTTGAAATTCGCCCGCGCGTCGGCGGCGCCATCCTGAAAGCCCATTTCCGCGAAGGCGCTCTGGTGAAACAGGGCGACCTCCTCGTGACTATCGATCCCGAGCCCTACGCGGCAGCGGTCGAAAAGGCAAAAGCGCAGGTTTCAGCCGAAGAAGCCCGCGTTGCACTGGCCAAGACCGAACTGGAACGCGGGCGCCAGCTCGTGACCACCCGTACGCTCGCCCAAAGCGGCCTCGACCAGCGTTCCAGCGCCTATGACGAGGCACAGGCAAGCTTACGCTCTGCCAAGGCAGCGCTTCGTTCAGCCGAGCTTGACCTTCAATATACGGAAGTGCGCGCGCCGATCTCCGGTCGCGTCGGGCGGCTGGAAGTCACGGCAGGCAATCTGGTCGCGGCAAGTTCCGCCTCACCGGTCCTGACCACGCTTGTTTCGGTCGATCCGATCTATGCAAGCTTCAGCGCCAATGAGGAAGTCGTCACCAAGGCACTGGCCAAGCTTGCTGCTTCGCCGGGCGGAAACGCGATCGAGCGTATTCCCGTCCAGATCGGCACGGCTTCCGATGAAGGCACCCCGATTTCCGGCCATATCCAGCTCATCAACAATGAAGTCGATGCCACAACCGGCACGATCCGCGTTCGCGCTGCAATCGACAATCCGGATGGAAGGCTCATACCGGGCCAGTTTGTCCGCATTCGTTTCGGCGAGCCGGAACCGGATGAGAAACTGGTGGTGAGCGACCGGGCGATTTCTTCCGATCAGGACAAGAAATTCGTCTTCGTGGTCGGCACGGATAACAAGGTTGAATACCGGCAGGTGGTTCTCGGTCGTAATTATGACGGCCTGCGCATTATCGAAAGCGGGTTGAAGCCCGGCGAGAATATCGTCGTGAACGGCCTGCAGCGCATTCGTCCGGGCGTGGTCGTCGCACCGCAACCCGTCACCGAAACACTTGCCAAGAATTGATCGCAACAGTGCGCGCTTGAGCGCGCGCTAACAGCAAACACTCAGCCTCATCAACCCGCGAGAACGCACGTTCCCGCGGGCCGGGTGAGTCTTTGCCCATCCGCCTAAAGGGGGATAAAAAGATGAACTTTTCACGCTTTTTCGTCGACCGCCCGGTCTTCGCTGGCGTCCTGTCGGTCCTGATCTTCGTTGCCGGTCTGATCGGCATGACAGGTCTGCCGATCTCGGAATATCCGGAAGTCGTGCCGCCGCAGATCGTGGTTCGCGCGCAATATCCGGGCGCCAACCCGGCCGTTATTTCCGAAACCGTCGCCACGCCGCTTGAAGAACAGATCAACGGTGTCGAGGGCATGCTTTATATGCAGAGCCAGGCGACTGCCGATGGCGTCATGACGCTGACCGTCACTTTCGCTCTCGGCACCGATCCCGATCAGGCCCAGCAATTGGTGCAGAACCGTATTTCGCAGGCCGAACCGCGCCTGCCGGAAGAAGTGCGCACGCTTGGCGTTACAACAGCCAAAAGCTCGCCCGACCTCACGCTCGTCGTTCACCTTATTTCTCCCGATGGGCGATATGACGTGAACTATCTGCGCAACTATGCCGTTTTGAACGTCAAGGACCGTATTGCCCGTGTTCCGGGTGTCGGTCAGGTGCAGATATTCGGCGGCGGTGATTATTCGATGCGCGTCTGGATTGACCCGCAGAAAGCTGCCGAGCGCGGACTTTCCGCAAGCGACATCGCCAATGCCATCCGCCAGCAGAATGTTCAGGCCGCTGCCGGTGTCATCGGTGCATCGCCGTCAGTTTCGGGCCTCGACCTTCAGCTTTCCGTCAATGCGCAAGGCCGTCTCCAGTCACCGGAAGAATTTGCCAATATCGTCGTGAAATCGGGCAGCGAAGGTGAAATCACCCGGCTGGGCGATGTTGCGCGTGTTGAAATGGGGGCTGCCGATTATTCCCTGCGCTCGCTGCTCGATAACAAGTCGGCGGTCGGCATGGGTGTGTTTCAGGCACCCGGCTCCAATGCGCTCGAAATCTCCGAAAACGTCCATGCCGCCATGGCTGACCTGAAGAAAACCATGCCGGAAGGCGTGGATTTCGACATCGTCTATGACACGACAGCCTTTGTGAAGGCCTCTATCGAGTCGGTTATTCACACACTGCTCGAAGCCATCGTGCTGGTGGTGATCGTCGTCATCCTGTTCCTGCAGACATGGCGCGCCTCCATCATTCCGCTGGTTGCCGTTCCCGTTTCCATCGTCGGCACGTTCGCAGTGATGTATGTGTTCGGCTTCTCCATCAATGCGCTCAGCCTGTTCGGCCTCGTGCTTGCCATCGGCATCGTGGTCGATGACGCCATCGTGGTGGTGGAAAATGTCGAGCGTAACATCGAACAGGGACTGTCGCCGGTCGAGGCAACCTATCGCGCCATGCAGGAAGTGTCCGGGCCGATCATCGCCATTGCACTGGTGCTGGTTGCGGTCTTCGTGCCGCTTGCCTTCATCACCGGCCTGACCGGCCAGTTCTACCGCCAGTTCGCTCTCACCATCGCGATCTCGACGGTGATCTCCGCCTTCAACTCGCTGACGCTTTCGCCTGCTCTGGCAGCCCTGCTCCTGCGCGGTCACGATGCGCCGAAGGATCGGCTGACCCGCATCATGGACAGACTGTTCGGCTGGTTCTTCCGTGGCTTCAACCGTTTCTTTGGTGCAAGTTCAAACGCCTATGGGCGCGGTGTTGGCAGCATTCTCTCGCGCAAGTCGCTGGTCATGGGTCTCTATGTCGTGCTGCTCGGCGTCACTTTCGTGCTGTTCCGTGCGGTGCCCGGCGGCTTCGTTCCCGCGCAGGACAAGCAATATCTGATCGGCTTCGCGCAATTGCCGGATGCGGCAACGCTCGACCGTTCGGAAGATGTGATCCGTCGCATGAGCGACATTGCGCTCAAGCATCCGGGTGTGGCCAATGCCATCGCCTTCCCCGGCCTGTCGATCAACGGTTTCACCAACTCGTCGAACTCCGGCATCGTTTTCGTGACGCTGAAGCCGTTCGAGGAGCGTAAAACACCGGAACTTTCGGCCAATGCGATCACGGGAGAACTGAACCAGCAGTTCGGCGCCATTCAGGATGCTTTCATCGCGATGTTCCCGCCGCCGCCCGTTCAGGGTCTCGGCACGACAGGCGGCTTCAAGCTTCAGCTTGAGGATCGCAACGGACTTGGCTTCAAAGCGCTTGACGATGCGACCAAGGCGTTTCTCGCCAAGGCCTATCAGACGCCCGAACTGGCTGGTCTCTATTCGAGCTACCAGATCAACGTGCCGCAGCTTTATGCCGATCTCGACCGCACCAAGGCGCGTCAGCTTGGCGTAGCGGTGACCGATGTGTTTGAAACCCTGCAGATCTATCTGGGTTCGCTCTATGTCAACGACTTCAATGCCTTTGGACGCACCTACAGCGTGCGCATTCAGGCCGATGCGAATTACAGAAGCCATGCCGAGGATATCGGCAAGCTGAAAGTGCGTTCGCAGTCAGGCGAGATGATCCCGCTGTCGGCTCTTCTGAAAGTCGAGCAGACCGTGGGTGCAGAACGTGCCATCCGTTATAACGGCTTCCTTTCCGCCGATATCAATGGCAACCCGGCTCCCGGCTTCTCGTCCGGTCAGGCACAGGCTGCCATCGAACGGATCGCAGAAGAAACCTTGCCTCCGGGCATCGCTTACGAGTGGACCGACCTGACCTATCAGCAGATTCTGGCTGGCAGTTCCGGTTTCCTCGTCTTCCCGCTGGCGCTGCTGCTGGTCTATCTGGTGCTGGCTGCGCAATATGAAAGCCTTGCCCTGCCGCTTTCGATCATCATGATCGTGCCAATGGGGATCATGGCGGCGCTCACCGGCGTCTGGCTGACCGGAGGTGACAACAACGTCTTCACCCAGATCGGCCTGATAGTCCTTGTGGGACTATCGGCGAAGAACGCGATCCTGATCGTGGAATTCGCCCGCGAGCTGGAACTGTCCGGACGAAGCGTCGTGCAGGCGGCGGTCGAAGCAAGCCGGTTGCGTCTGCGCCCGATCCTGATGACTTCGATGGCGTTCATCATGGGCGTGGTGCCTCTGGTGATGTCGACAGGTGCCGGTGCAGAAATGCGCTCGGCCATGGGCATCGCGGTCTTTGCAGGCATGATCGGCGTGACGGCCTTCGGCATCTTCATGACGCCGGTGTTCTATGTGCTGATCCGCAAGCTCAGCGGTGAACGTCCGCTCAAACATGCAGGCGCCAGGATCGAGGCCCCGCATCTGGCGCCGGGAGAATAACCCGGCGTCATTCCTCAGATCCAAAGCCTGAACCACATCAAGGCAGAACCATGATTTGGCGCGATTATCGCGCCAAATCCGTTTTTGCATGGTGAACCGGTGTAATTTCCCACCGAAAGCTGTGGCGAGCGCCCGGCGAATTCATGGCCAAAAGATGGCAAATGGCTTTTGAGGGACGATGTGATGCGACAGGGTGATCGGGCTCTGCTAAACTTCCCGTTGCAATGCTACATCCAAACTGAAGGGAGACAGACATGAAAGTCGTATTCGTGACTACCGCTGTCCTCGCTCTGTCGGTTACGGCTGCGATGGCAGACTGCACCTATCATAGTGCTCAATCCTCCACGAAGATGGAGAAGCCTCAAACGACTGCCAGCATTCAGACAACGGCACCGGAACAGAAATAACTCTCATATCTTCATTTGTGACGATCGTTGCCATGAGCAACAATCGTCACAAATTTTATGAGCTAGAGCATTTCCTGTTTTGATTGAATCATTGGAAATGATCTATCTATTTGTTTTTACGCATGTCTTTATCCCGAAACCGGTTCCCGCTTTCGGGAGACATGCTCTAGGGCCAAAACCCAATCAGACTCTTGATCATACTGGCACTCCGTGATTCACTCGCTTCTGCAGCGGGAGTTTTGGACCATGGCAGGAGAATTCTGGCTTGATGACCAGCAGTGGGCAATGAT
>JACDJC010000241.1_pt1 | contig 69647 bp, 80 predicted proteins | sample 7454191 | NCBI WGS metagenome assembly JACDJC01 (sample SAMN14253291, study PRJNA609438) | sludge metagenome | isolation source: sludge after 25d culture with pyrite and EDTA | collected 2018-12-20 | reverse complement strand
CGGTGCGCGAGCCACACAACCAACACGCAGGTCTTGATGCTGCTGGTATTCGCGATACCAGTTTCTCAGCGCATTCTTTGTGGGGTAACCCAATTGGCGGATCGTCGCCTTAACCCGCTTGCCGAGCAGGATATACAACTCAACGGCGCGAATTCTATCTGCATGGGAATACATGAACTACCTCCTGGGGGGCCAAGTTTTAGTCCGCATCCCCTTATCTGCCTAACCGGCTCAGTTCCGCGTGGAAACCAACAGGCAATTCACTCGAAGTAAGTTGGAATGCGCCGCAGAAGCGTTCGTCCCCGAACGGAAATAGAAATTGAAACGAACGAACGGGTTCTTTGGCCCCGTTAACATCGCGGGTTGTCAAGGTGATTGCCCCATCCATTACTTCTAAAAGGGTTTGGATGTTCAAATGTCCCTTCGAAAACTCAGACGCCGCTTCGCTGAGGATGCGGGATTTGCCACCACTGAAAACAGTACGCAGAAGCTTTAGTATATCGAAATAAATAACAATAATCGATATATTTTGATAAATATTCACGATAATAGTTTATGTGGAGAAATTAATCGGGATTACAGGATTTCTATGGAATGTTTTTATAGAGAATTATTTAAATATACTATTAAGAATAATCGTATACTTCTGAAATTTAACGTAGTAAAGTCCACTGATAGCCATAGCCGCCAAAGGCTATAGCGTCTTGGATAGAGAAAAACCGCCGACTGTCATCCAGTCGGCGGCTTCTTTTTTCAAAACCCACGAGATTTTTAAAATCGATTATTTGTAAGCGGAAACCACGATTTCAATCAGCGTATCGCCACCCAGATCGGCAACGCCAACGGTTGCACGGGTTGGCAGCAACGAAGGATCGATCCATTCCTTCCAGACCTTATCCATTTCAGGCTTCTTGTTGAGGTCTGTTACGAAGATGGTGGCTGCCAGAAGCTTGGTCTTGTCCGTGCCTGCCTGTGCCAGATAGCTGTCGAGCTTGGCGAGGATTTCGCGGGTCTGACCAGCCATATCCAGGCTTTCGTCATCACAGGTGGTTCCACCGACATAGACAATGCCGTTGTGTTCGACGACGCGATGCATGATCGGCGTCTGAATGAAACGCTCAGCCATAGTTTAATCCTTTCAGATGGTTGGGGAATTTTCCGGTTGCTCGCCGGTAACGGCGAAGACAGCATCGGGGGTTTGAGGGAGTGCTGCGATTTCGCTGAGCGGCACCGGTTTCACCGGCGCACGCAGACGATAGAAGCCGACTGTTTCCGGCGCGCGGTTTTGCACCTCGGCCAGAATTTCCGTGACTGTGGAACTGCACAAGCGACCCTGACAAGGCCCCATGCCGCAGCGGAACATGGTTTTCAGCTGGTTCGGGCCGGCGATGTTACAGGTCGCCGCGGCGCGGATTGCGCCTGCGGTCACTTCCTCGCAACGGCAGACAATCGTCTCTCGATCCGCCGGTGCGCGAAATGCCTGTGCAGGCAGGTAGAGCGCATCGATAAAGGATCGACCACGTTCGAAGCGCCGCGCTTGCGCGCACAGCTTTGCGATTTTCGAACTCAATGTTGTGGCCAATGCCGGATAGATATCCCGACAGGCTGCGAGCGCTGCGACACGTCCGCTGTGCTCGGCAACCAATGCACCGCCGATGCCGCTGCCGTCACCAGCAATATAGATCGACGGAACAGACGAACGACCATTGTCGTCGAGTTGTGGTTGGAAACATTTCTGGCCGTCGTTCCACACGAGCGTGCAGCCCGAAGCATTGGTGAGATTGTTGTTGGGGATCACACCCTGATGCAGGAACACGCTATCGACAGCAAGCCTGTGGGGCTTGCCTTTGGCCGAAAAGGAGATCGCTTCGGCTTCGTCTTTTCCTTCAATGGCTATTTCGGTGACACCGGAATAAACCGGCACCGACTTGCGCACCTTCAAAAGCAGGGAAAGCCCCTTCAAGGCATAGGGCGAGAAAAGGAATGAAAGCAGGTTCGGCGCAGCTTTCGCGTAATTTGCGCCGGGCGTCGTATCGAGCAGAGCAGCAACCTTGCCGCCCGCCTGCAACAGCTGCGCGGCGAACATGTAGAGCAACGGGCCGGTTCCCGCCAGAACCACACGTCCGTTGGGCAGGAGGCCGGAAGTCTTCAGTGCAATCTGTGCTGCGCCAACGGTCATTACACCCGGCAATGTCCAGCCCCTGACAGGCATCGGGCGCTCCATTGCGCCGGTCGCGAAGATCACCCGGCGCGCGGAGACAATCCCGCTCTTGCCGCCCACTGACACGCGCAGCTCGACGCTGTTGCTGTCGTCGCCATCCCGTGGCTCCACACTCCAGACGAGAGCCTGTGGTACATAGGTGGCATTGCTGGCGATAAATGCTTGCAGGACTTCTTTGCCCCGCCAGTAGTCGGTGCCGAGAAACGGTCTGCGGGCAGTCGTATTGTGTTCGATGCCACGGTAAATCTGGCCGCCAACGGCTGGGTTTTCGTCGAACAGGACCACGTTGGCGCCAGCGTTACTGGCCTCTGCCGCTGCCGACATGCCTGCCGGTCCCGCGCCGATAATGGCAAGGTCGTAAAACGCGTCGAGCGCATGAATATCAGAAATTCTCTTGAGCATGGTGGTCATGGTTCCACCCGACGTGCGCCGGTCTGCGAAGAAATGACCATTCCATCGACAACGGGTGTCATACAGGCTTGGCGGTTCTGAACACCATCAATGGTGACCAGACACTCAAAACAGATACCCATCAGGCAGTAGGGCGCTCGTGGCTGATCACCAACGACGCTATCCCTGAGCCGGGTGATACCCTCTCCAAGCAGAGCTGCGGCGACAGTTACATTGGCAGGCACCGTCAAAGTGCGCGCATCGAATGTGATCGTCACGGTTTCCTCTGGTGTCTCAGTTTTCAGGAACATTTTAGGAGACATGAAACCTCCGGCCGGAGAAGGCATCACCAGCAAGTTGTTTGGCATCGGCTGCTATTTCCTTAGCCACGATCAGGGCGTGGTTGGCTGCAAGCGTGACGCCAGAATGGCACATGACGACATACGCGCCCTTGTGGCTTTCGGATTGTTCGTAGACAGGCAGGCCGTCCGGTGTCTTGACCCGAAATCCCGCCCAACTGCGAATGACATTGACGTCGGCCAGATGAGGGAACGTCCGCACGGCTCTGTTGGCCAGAACTGCACTGATATCCTGATTGGTGGCGATCCGATCCGTATGGGTTTCCTGACTGTCGCCGATCATCACGCCGCCTTCATCTGCCTGCCGCAGCGTCGCCGCTGTATAAGGGAAGAAGGGCGCGCATTTCTCCGTTACAAGAATTTGACCTTTGCTGCGCACAACCGGCGCATCGAGACCGACACTCTTTGCAAGCTCTGCATTGCCGTTGCCCGCAGCCAGAATGACGCGTTCCGTGAAGACTTCACCCCATGTGCCACTCAGGAGAAAGCCGCCGTTTTGCGGGGTGATGGACGAGACTTCACAATGCGGTTCGTAGGCAGCGCCGAGTTTGATCATGCCCGTATGCAAGGCGCGAAACAGACGCAGTGAATTCACGTCGCCGTCCATCGGCGAATAGATCGAACCGATCACATCCCGGCCGATGGAGGGCACCATTCTGGCCGTTTCCTGATGGTCGAGAACGACATGTTCCGGGGCGTCATTGCCAAGTTCCCGCGCCACCGTCGCGACGTCTTCCGCAAACATTTGAAGCTCGCGCTCGTCGAGGCAAAAGGTGAAAGCGCCGGTCTGTCTGAGCGCGACATCAAGACCGGTCATATCCTGCAATTCATCTGCGAAAGCGGGCCACAGGCGCACAGATCGCATTGTCCAACGGGCATAGTGTGGTGCGCCTACGCCTTTGCCCTGTACCCAGATGAGCGCAAAATTGGCACGGGATGCACGCAAGGACAGGTCTTCTCCATCAAGAAGCATTGGACGCAGACCGGATCGGGCGAGACCCCAGGCGATGGCAGAACCCACCAGTCCCGCTCCGATAATGACTATGTTCTGATCCGGCAATCTGCGCATTCGTAAATTCAATCTGTTGTCACAGCGTCGTCAGGGGCGGGCCTGACGAGAGTCAGGCCCGATTGTGTGGGCTCAGTTTTGCGGGCTTACGTCCACCTTGAACCACTTCTCGGAAAGCTTCTTCACCGTGCCGTCGGCAATCGCGGCCTGAATGGCCGTATCGAAGCGACCCTTCAGGGCGGTATCTTCCTTGCGCAGGCCGACACCGATCATGCCGAAGACCTTGCCCGAAAACAGCGGGCCAGCCAGCTTCGCGCCCTTCATGTCGTCCTTTTCGAGAGCCGCAGCAAGAACCGTGGCATTGGCGACAACCGCATCCACGCGACCGCTGGTCAGGTCGAAATTGTGTTCCTCCGCGGTTTTATACTCGCGTACATCCGCGCCATCCTTGAAATACTGTTCCATGAAGGCGGAAGCGGTTGTGGAACCCTGAACGCCGACGGTCTTGCCGTTGATTTTCTTGGCAATTTCTTCGAGCACCGGCTTGGCCGCATCGGAATCGACATTCAGCGGCTTGCCGCTTTCCGGCAGATCGGCGAGGTCGCTGTCATCCATGACTGCGAAGGAGTTGATGGCTGCCGCATAAGGCGACGAAAACGCAATCACTTCCTCACGCTTCGGCGTGATGCTCATACCCGCCATGATGGCATCATACTTGCCAGCGGTCAGCGATGGAATGATGCCGTCCCAGTTCTGAGCGGTGATTTCGCATTTCGCTTTCAGGCGCTCGCAAAGGTCTTTGGCGAGATCAATCTCGAAGCCTTCCAGCACACCGTTCGGGCCGGAGAAATTCCACGGCGCATAAGCACCTTCGGTCGCGATGCGCACGACATCTTCGGCATGCGCGGTCGGTGCGACGGCTAGAACGCCGAGGACGGAAAGGACGAATTTCAATTTCATATGTTCACCTCTGTTAGAAAACCGATTGATCGGTTTACGCGTTTTGTTTGGAAATGAATTGCCGGAACCGTTCGCTTTTGGGGTTGCCAAAAACCTCGTCGGGCGTGCCTTCTTCTTCAATCACGCCCTGACGCAGAAACACGACACGGCTGGAAACATCGCGGGCGAAGCCCATCTCGTGGGTCACGACCAGCATGGTGCGCCCCTCTGCCGCCAGATCGCGCATGACCTTCAACACCTCGGCCACCAGTTCGGGGTCGAGCGCGGAGGTTGGTTCATCGAATAGCATGATCTTTGGGCGCATCGCTAACGCGCGGGCAATTGCGGCGCGTTGCTGCTGGCCACCAGAAAGATGCGCGGGATAGAAGTTGCGCTTATCGGCAATGCCGACCCGCTCCAGCAGTGCTTCAGCCTCGGCGGTGCACTCCGCCCGGTTTCGCTTCTGCACATGGACAGGCGCTTCGATCAGATTTTCGAGGATAGTCAGGTGCGACCACAGATTGAACGACTGAAACACCATCGTCGCCTGACCGCGCAGCCGCTGAACCTGTTTCGCATCGGCTGGACGAGCTGCGCGTCCGGGCTGTTGGTCGAGCTTGTATGCCTCGCCGTGAATAGCCACGCTGCCTGCATCCGGCACTTCCAGCATATTGATGCAGCGCAGCAGAGTGGATTTGCCGGAACCTGACGCGCCCAGAATGGAGATGACTTCACCCTGGTGGGCCTGCAAGGAAACTGAATGCAGAACCTTGTGCGCGCCGTAACATTTCTCGAGGTTCTTGATTTCGACCGCAGGCGTTTCGAAACGTTGCATTATGAGTTTCCTCCGGCGGCATGCACGATGACAGGCTGACGCTGGGCCGCCGACAAGCGGTATTCCAGCAGTTTGAAGATTCTGGTGACCACGAAGTTCAGGAGGAGATAAATCGCGCCTGCACAGATGAAGACTTCGACAGGGCGATAGGTGGCGGAAATCAGCTTGGCCGCCAGCCCCGTTACCTCCATCATGGTGATGGTTGATGCCAGTGCGGTGGACTTCACCATCAAGATAACTTCGTTCGAATAGGCGGGCAGCATCTGTCGCAACGCTTGTGGGGCCAGAATGCGTCGGACGAGGGTGAAGCCGCTCATGCCATAAGCGCGCGCCGCTTCGATCTGCCCGGTCGCAACCGACAGAACGCCGCCACGAATGATTTCGGCGCTATAGGCAGCCGTATTGAGTGCAAGAGCCAGCACCGCGCACCAATAGGGTTCTCGCAAAAACGGCCAGAGAAAGCTCCGGCGCAGTTCTGGAAACTGGCTGAGGCCGTAATAGATGATGTAGAGTTGCACGAGCAGCGGGGTGCCGCGCAGCACAAAGATATAACCTCGCGCAATGAGGTCCAGTATCAGATTGCCCGACAGACGCATCGTAGCCATTATGGTGGCCAGCACGGCGCCGCTGATAACTGATAGCGCCATCAGTTGCAGCGTCAGCGGAATACCCCGGCATAGTTGAACGAAACTGTCGAACATGAACGGCAGGTCGAGAAAGCTCATACCGCCCTCCGGATACCGCGCATGGCGCGCTTTTCAGCATTCTTGAACAGCAAGCCCGATGCGAATGTGATGACGAGATAAAGCAGCCCGGCGGTCAGAAAGAAGGTGAATGGTTTGCGGGTTGATCCAGCGCCGATTTGCGCCTGACGCATCAGCTCAACCAGTCCGACGACCGAAATCAGCGCCGACTCTTTCAAGACGAGCTGCCACACATTGCCGATGCCCGGAATGGCGAAGCGCGCCGCCTGCGGAACCATGATGCGGCGAAACAGCAGACGCGGCGGCATGCCATAGGCTTTGGCAGCCTCGATTTCGCCTTTGGGGAGTGCAAGCACCGCGCCGCGATAAACTTCGGCCTGATAAGCACCCGATACCACACCGATGGCCAGTGCACCGGTGATGAAGATTGGCGCACTGACGAAACCTTGCCCGCCGAACAACGCGCCAATCTGGCTCAACACGGCGCTGCTGCCGAAATAGAACAGATAAATGACCAGAAGGTCGGGGATGCCGCGAAGCACCGTCGAATAGCCGTCAGCCGCAATTCTGAGAATGCGCTGCGATGAGAATGAAGCGGCAGCGGCAATCATGCCGAACACTGCGCCTGCCGCGAAACCGCAAAAGGCTACCGCGAGTGTCATGCCCGTGGCCCGGAGCATATCATAGCCCCAGCCGTCTTCGGCAAAACCCATCAAATCCAGATATGCGCTGACCGCACCCAACTGCCTAGTTCCCTTTTTATGTCCGGTGCTTTCGTCGCGCCGATACGTTTATGGGAGTGGTTTGACAGCGGGGCTCAATACAGTCAAATTCGAAATGAAGCCTCAAGCATAACCAAATATTATGGTGAAACATGAACCTGCGTCAGGTCGAAGCGTTCCGAACCGTCATGCTGACCGGAAAAATGACGGCTGCGGCGGAACTGATGTCGATCACCCAGCCCGCCGTGAGCCGCCTGATCCGCGACTTTGAGATCGACACGAAACTCAAGCTCTTCAACCGTCGCGGAAACCAGTTGATCCCTACGCAGGCGGCCATGACGCTGTTGCAGGAGGTAGAGCGGGCTTATGTCGGGCTCAATCGCATCCGGAGTTTCGCCGACGAGATCAGCCGTCAGAATGCGGGCATGCTGCGGATCGCGGCCATGCCTGCGCTTGCAAACGGGATCATGCCGCGCTTCCTTGCGCGTTTCCTCAAGGAGCGGCCCAATATCCATGCCTCTCTGAATGGTATCCCCTCTGCAATGGTGGTCGAAGCCGTCGCATCTGGCCAGGTCGATCTCGGTTTTGCTGATGGTCCGCTCGACAGACCCGGTTTCAATATTGAAACCCGGGCGATACCGGCGGTTGTCGCTGTCCCGCTGGGGCATCGTCTCGCGGACTATCCTGTGGTTTCACCAGATGATCTCGCCGATGAACGTATGATCACGCTGGAGCCGGGGTCGCTGTTTGCCATGCGTGTGGAAGTTGCGCTTGCGCGCATTCCACGGTCGGCCACCATTGAGACTCGCTTGTCGCACACGGCGCTGACGCTCGTGGCCGAAGGTGTTGGCATAACGATCATCGATCCGTCGTCGGCAACGGATTTTCGCGGACGCGGCGTGGCGATCCGGCCTTTCACGAGCTTCGTCGATGCTGGGTTTCTGGTCATTCGCCGCAGTAACGGCCCCGACAACAGTCTGGCTCAACTCTTCATAGACGAGTTCTGGGCCTATCATGAAACGCTGCTTGCGCAGCCATGAAGATAGGGGGCTTTGGGGGGCTCAATCTTGGTAGATGCGCTCCTCAAGGGGCGTTGATGCAATGATAGATTTCAGTCCGGCCAGCATGGCCTTTTCCGCCTTGTTGAGGTTGGCTTCAGGATTGTGGATCAGGAAAACATCGATGGCAGGCGGGTTGTCGTAAGGCGGCAGACGCCAGAGAAGACCGTCATCGATCTCGCGTCGCGCGACATGCAATGGGAGTGGGCCGATGCCAAGCCCGGTGATGATCATCCGGCGGACTTCTTCGAGGCTTGATGAGGTGCCGACCACATCCGGTGAAAGTCGCGCCTCACTGCGCAACAGGGCTACAGGTCGCAACGCGTCGGCAATATGATCGGTCTGGAACGAAACCGATGGTTCTCCCTTCAGATCTGCAAGGGTCAGTCCAGACTGGCCGAACATCCGGTGCCGGGGCCCGCAGAAAAACCCGAAGAACTCACGATAGACCATGGTGTAGTCAAGCGCGGGGTCGCGACTGCTGACCAGACCAAGGCCGAAAGAAGCGCGTTTCTCGCGCACAAGCCGAGCGACTTCTGTACTGGCGGATACATTGATCGTCAGCGTCGCTCGCGGATGCTGTTCGTGAAAAAGCCCAAGCGCCCGGTCGAAGATTGGCGAAACAATGTGGCTGGCCACCGATATGGTGACATGGCCGGTGACATCGTCACCAACCCCACGCACAAGCTGCGGCAGTTGGGAAATGGCACCGAAGACCTCAATGCTTTGTTCATAGAGGAGTTTGCCGACTTCGGTCAGCTCAAAATGGGTTGCGTCGCGCTCCACCAGCCGCTGGCCGATGCGGTCTTCCAATCGGCGCAACGCATTGCTTACGCTTGGTTGTTTGAGGTTGAGGCGCTCTGCTGCGCGGGTGATGCTTTTGACCTCCGCAATGACCACAAAACTGCGCAGAAGATTCCAGTCCAAATCCCAGACAAGGCGTTCAGGGCGATGTAACGACATGGCATCATCCATTCATCAAATCTATGCAATCTATTCCTATTATCTATTTGCGAAATGCATCCATAAAAGCAATCATGAATATTGGAAGGCATCAAAAAGCCTCAAGAAAGACAAACAAAGGGAAGTCGGGAACAGCATGTTTAACAAATTCACGGGTTTCATTGCCGCTGCAGCGATTGCCGCCACCGCAGTCTTTGCGGTTGCGCCCGCACAGGCGGACGATCTTGAAAAGATCAAGGCAGCGGGCGAACTGAAGATCGCCATGAGCGGCCAGTACCCGCCGTTCAATTTCGTCAATGAGAAGAACGAAGTGGTAGGCTTCGACGCTTCCATCGGTTCGGCGATTGCCGAGCGCATGCAGTTGAAGCCGCAGCTTATCACCACCGCATGGGACGGTATCGTCGCCGGTCTTCGAGCTGGCAAGTTCGACACGGTGGTTGGCTCCATGACGATCACGCCGGAACGCGAAAAGGCCGTGGATTTTGTTGGGCCGTATTATCATGCAGGTCGCGCGGTTTTCGTGAAGGAAGGCTCTGCTGTTCAAAAGCTCGACGATCTCAAAGGCAAGACGCTGGGCGTGACGCTTGGTGAAACCCATGAGAAGTGGGCCCGTGAACAGGGTGGCTGGACCATTCGCACCTATAAGGGCCTGCCGGAACTGATGCTCGAACTGAATTCGGGTCGTGTCGACGCTATTGTTGTCGATAATATCCCGGTCATGGTGGCGATCAAGGAAACAGGACAGAAGGTCCGCAGGCTCGATACGCCCGATATCGAAGGCGGCAGCGTTGCCATTGGCATTGCCATCCGCAAGAACAATCCGGAGCTGAAGGCAGCCATGCAGAAGGCGCTAGACGAGATCATGGCCGACGGCACCTACGAGAAGATCTCGATGCAATGGGTTGGCAGCGATATCCGCTGATGCGTCATCCCGGCCCGGCATATGTCCGGGCCGGTTGAGAACCGATTGACCGGAGTTTTCCGATGGATTTTGCGTTGATGCAGCGCGTCCTCCCGTTCTTTCTGGAGGCGGCATGGGTAACTGTGCAAATTTCCGCGCTGGCCCTGATCTTGGGTCTTGTGGTGGCTGCAATACTCGTGGCGGGCCGCCTGTCCCGCTCACCCATTCTGCGAGGACTGGCGGCGGCCTATGTCAGCGTTTTTCGCGGCACGCCCTGCCTTGTACAGCTCTTCATTCTCTATTTCGGCGGCCCGCAGATCGGCATCAATCTGGAACCGTTTGCCGCTGGTGTCATCGGGCTGGGACTGAATATCGGCGCATACATGTCGGAATCGATCCGTGGCGCGATCCAGAGCGTTGATCGCGGGCAGAGCGAAGCGGCGCGCTCCATCGGCTTCGGGCGCGGCCAGACCATGCGGTTCGTCGTGCTGCCGCAGGCGGCTCGCCTGATGATCCGTCCGCTTGGCGTCAACGCTATTGCCCTTTTGAAAGGTTCAGCGCTGGTCTCCACTATTTCGGTGGTTGAGCTGACCTATACGGCGCAGCGTTTTATAGGTTCGACCTACAAGCCGTTCGAGATTTTCGGCGTTGCTGCCGTTCTCTACATGATCATCATCTATATCGTGGCGCGCGGGGTCGATCTTCTCGACAAGCGCTTCGCGGCACAGTGAGGGAGGACTGGATGCAAGCCCTCGATTTCAGCATCGTCACTCCTTATACGGATCTGCTTCTGACCGGCCTTTGGTGGACGCTGGTTCTGACCGTTTCGTCGGCATTCTTGAGCTTCGTACTCGGGGTCGCATTTGCGCTGGTTGTACTTTATGCACCAGCCATTCTGGCCTATCCGGTGCGCTTCTTCATGTGGCTGTTCATGGGGACGCCGCTTCTGCTGCAACTGTTCCTGATTTATTTCGGGCTGGTACAGATCGGCATCAATATCCCCGCGCTTGGCGCTGGCATTATCGGTCTTAGCCTGCACTTCGCGGTCTATAATGCCGATATCATCCGGGCAGGTATCGTGGCGGTCGATCCCGGCCAGATGGAAGGCGCCCGTTCCATCGGTTTCAGCCATGGTCAGGCCTTGCGCTACATCGTCATCCCGCAGGCGATCCGCAACACGATCCCGCCGATCGGCAACAATATGATTGTTCTTCTGAAGGATACGTCGCTGGTTTCGATCATCGGCATTGCCGAACTGGTGCACAGCGCCCAGCTTGCAATCAGCGAAACCTTCAGCCCGTTCGAATTCTATATCACCGTCGCGGCCATCTATTACGTGGTCAATCTCGTCCTTGAGGCCGGGTTGCGGCGCATTGAAAGAAAAGTGGAGGTCACGCGATGAGCAGCTCCAAATCGGCAAAACCGATGGTCGAAGTGAAGGATGCCCGCAAAGCCTATGGCGCGCTGGAAGTGTTGAAAGGTATCGACCTTTCCGTGGCGCGTGGCCAGATCGTGGCGATCATTGGCCCGAGCGGCTCCGGCAAAAGCACATTGTTGCGCTCGATCAATCATCTGGAAACGCTGAATGGCGGTGAAGTCTGGCTCGATGGCGTGCAGGTCAACCAGCCTCTGACTGGACAGGCCTTTGAAAAGCACATCAATGCGGTGCGCCAGCAGATGGGCATGGTGTTCCAGCACTTCAACCTGTTTCCACATCTGACAGTGCTGGAAAACATCACGCTCGGACCGATCAAGCTCAAAGGCATGGGCAAGGACGCGGCACGCACGCTGGCGCTGGAGCTTCTTTCAAAGGTAGGCCTTGCCGACAAGATCGACGTCTATCCCTCGCGCCTGTCAGGCGGTCAGAAGCAGCGTGTGGCCATTGCGCGTGCGCTCGCCATGCAGCCGAAGGTGATGCTGTTCGACGAGGCGACTTCGGCGCTCGATCCCGAGCTGGTGGACGAAGTCAATGCCGTCATGAAGCAGCTTGCCGCCGAACATATGACGATGCTGATCGTTACGCACGAGATGCGTTTTGCGGGCGAAGTGGCTGACCGCATCCTGTTCATGGATGGCGGCGTGGTGGTCGAAGAGGGACCGCCGGATCAGATTTTGAGCAATCCGGTGCAGGAGCGTACGCGCTCCTTCCTCAAGAAATATCTGGCTGCGTGAGGTATCGGAATGAACGAGAGAAACGTCAATGAGTTTGCCGATTTTGGGGAGTTTCCCGATTTCGGGCTGACCCCGGCGCAGCGGCGCGAAGCAGTCCTTGGCCATTATTATGAATATCCCGGCATGGACGGGCCGCGTGGCGAAATCTGGTGCTACACCGATGCCTATTCCTATCTGCCGGGCGCGACTATCCATCTACAGGTGAGCGCAACCGCCTCGCGTTTCGATATCGAAATCGTGCGGGATGGAGCGGTGGAAACGCCGGTCTTCTCCAAACGCGGGATTGACTGCAAATGGCAGGAAACGCCAGCGCAATGTTCGGTTGCCGGTTGCAGCTGGGAGACGACATTCGCCTTCAAGACGGATGAGAACTGGCCTTCCGGCGCTTATCGCATCACGCTGAAGGCGCATGGCAATGACGGACAGCCGATCCATTGCCATCACCTTTTCATCCTGCGCCCAGCGGCGGGTCGCAAGCCGGGCCGCATCCTGCAGGTCGCTGCCACCGGCACATGGACGGCCTATAATACATGGGGCGGCTCCAACCATTATCAGGGCATCACCGGGCCGAATGGCGATCAATATGCGACGACGGTGAGCATCGAGCGTCCTTTCTGCCGTGGCTTTGTTGTCCTGCCATCCGATGCGCCGCGCGTGCCGCTGGAAATTGTGACGCCGCCTGCCGCGCCGCCGCGCTATCCGCATATGGAATGGGCCTATGCCAACGGCTATTCCAAGAAATATACTTCTTCCGGCTGGGCAAGTTATGACAGCCTGTTCTTCCGCTGGGCCGAGCGGGAGGGCTATGCGGTCGATCTCGCCAGCCAGCATGAGCTGCATTTTTCGCCGGAAATCCTCGACGGTTATGATTGCGTGGCCTTTGTCGGTCACGACGAATACTGGACATGGGAAATGCGCGATGCCGTCGATCATTATGTCGATGGCGGCGGCCGTGCGGCCCGTTTTGCGGGCAACTTCATGTGGCAGACGCGGCTTGAGGATGATGGCAAGCGCCAGACTTGCTACAAATATCGCGCCCGCGCCGAAGACCCGGTCTATCGCTCCGCCGATCCACGACGCACCAGCGGTTGCTGGGAAGCGACGGAAGCCGGACGGCCTGCTGCCGAAACCTTCGGCCTCAATGCGCTGCGCGGGCTTTATGTCGGCTGGGGTGGTTGCGCTCCACGTGGCGTGCGCGGTTTTCCGGTCTATCGCCCGGAACATTGGGCCTTTGCGGGAACCGGCATCTATTACGGTGATCTCCTGGGCGCTGACGGGCACGCCTTCGGCTATGAGGTCGACGGGCTCGATTATGTGATCCGGGGCGGTCTGCCGGAACCGGAGGAGGGCAGCGGCGCTCCTGATGGATTACAGATATTGGCGCTCGGCATGTCGTCTCTCAAGGAGGAGAGTGCGGATATTCCAGCGGACGACCAGTTCCTCTCCGATGCCGATGCCAAATTCGTTGCCGATACGCTGATCGGCGACAATGGCGACGCCGCCGTTGAACGCATCAAGCGCGGCTGCGGTATGATCGTCAATTTTCCACGCGGCAAGGGCGAGGTTTTCCACGCCGGAAGCTGCGAGTGGGTCGCGGCTCTCAAACGCGGCGACCGCATGGTCGAGCGTGTGACCGCCAATGTTCTCAACCAATATCTCAAGCGCTGACAGAGTAACGCCATGCTCAACACAAATGCACAGAACGAACGCCCGACATCGCACCTTTTTTACCAGTCGCGCCTGCGCAGGCCGCTGGTGGATCGCGCCGAAGGCATCTATATCTGGGATCAGGACGGACGCCGTGTTATCGACGGGTCAAGTGGCGCGATGGTGGTCAATATCGGCCATGGCAATCGCAATGTGCTCAATGCCATGAAAGAGCAGATGGACCGCGTGACCTTCGCCTATCGCCTGCACTTTGAAAACGAACCAGCGGAAGATCTGGCGCGCATGGCCGCCGAGCGTATGCCGGAAGGTCTGGACAAGATATTCTTTGTTTCCGGTGGTTCGGAAGCGGTGGAATCTTGCATCAAGCTCGCCCGCCAGTGGGCGGTCGCGACCGGGCAGAGCAAGCGCTGGAAAGTGATTTCGCGCTTTCCGTCCTATCATGGCGGTACGCTTGGCGCGCTGGCTGTCACTGGCTACGCGGCTCTGAGCGAGCCCTTCGCGCCCATCATGCGCGAAATGCCGAAAGTCTCGGCACCGACCGCCTATCTCGACCGGGACAATCTTACGATGGAACAGCGCGGCCAGAAATATGCCGACATGCTGGAGGAAAAGATTCAGGAAGAAGGTCCTGAAAGCGTGCTCGCCTTCATCATGGAGCCGATCGGCGGAGCGTCGACCGGCGCGCTGGTCGCGCCCGACAGTTACTATCCGCGTATCCGTGAAATCTGCGACCGCTATGGCATCCTGCTGATCCATGACGAGGTGATGAGCGGCGCCGGACGCACCGGCAAGTTTCTGGGCGGCGACCATTGGAACTGCAAGCCCGATCTCATCGCGCTTTCGAAGGGGTTCGCCTCGGGTTATTGCCCGCTTGGCGCAATGGCGGCGCCAGGGCGCATCGTGCAGCCGGTTCTGGATGCCGGGGGCTTCCTGCATGGCTTCACCTATGCCGGCAACCCGCTGGCCTGCGCGGCGGGCAAGGCCGTATTGCAGGAGATCGATCGTCTCGATCTGGTCGGTAACGCCGCTCGCATGGGCGATGCATTGAAGGGCGAACTGGAAGGGCTTGCGAAACGCTTCCCCTTCATCGGCGATGTGCGCGGCAAAGGCTTGCTGCTGGCGGCCGAATTCGTGTCCGATCCAGAAACCATGAAGCCGCTACCGAAGGAACTGAATGCCCATCAGCGCATGGTCGATCTCGCCTATGAGCGCGGACTGATCATCTATTCGCGCCGCACGCGCGGCGGTGTTGAAGGTGATCACTTTCTCGTCTGTCCGCCGATGATCGTGAGCCGCGAACAGGTTGGCGAGATCACCGCGATCCTCGGCGATACGCTGGAGGTTCTGGCGCGTGAACTCAAGCTGCCCGTGAACGCATAAGGAAACCGGATCATGACCGACAAGAAGAAGATGCGTCGCAAGGTGATCATCACCTGCGCAGTGACGGGCTCCGTCCATACACCCTCCATGTCACCGCATCTGCCGGTGACGCCGGACGAGATTGCAAGCGAAGCCATCGCTGCGGCGGAAGCGGGCGCATCCATCCTGCATCTTCATGCCCGCGATCCGCGTGACGGCAGGCCGTCCGCCGATCCGGACCTGTTCATGCAGTTCCTGCCGCGCATCAAGCAATCGACGGCGGCGGTGGTGAATATTTCCACTGGCGGTTCGTCGCTGATGAGGCTGGAAGACCGGCTGGCCGCGCCGCTTAAGGCGCAACCGGAAATGTGCTCGCTCAACATGGGCTCGATGAATTTCGCGCTGTTTCCAGCCCTCGACAAGCCACGCGAGTGGAAGCACGGATGGGAACCAGAACTGTTGGAGGCAACGCGTCATTCGATCTTCAAGAACACCTTTGCGGATATGGAAGGCATTCTGACCAGTCTCGGTCAGGGCTGCGGTACGCGCTTCGAGTTCGAATGCTACGATGTCGGCCATCTCTATTCGCTGGCGCATTTCCGCGACCGGGGGCTGGTGTCGGGCCATCTGTTCATCCAGTTCGTCTTCGGCGTTCTGGGTGGTATCGGGGCCGATCCGGATAATCTCATGCATATGAAGCGCATCGCCGACAAGCTGTTCGGGGACGACTATTCCTTCTCGGTTCTGGCGGCAGGGCGACACCAGATTCCGATGATTACCATGGCAGCGGCCATGGGCGGCAATGTGCGTGTCGGTCTGGAAGACAGCCTCTATGACGGGCGGGGAAAACTGGCCAAGAGCAATGCCGATCAGGTGCGGCGCATTCGTAGCATCCTTGACGGCTTGTCGCTGGAAGTTGCCACACCCGACGAGGCGCGCGATTATCTGGGCCTTAAGGGTGGAGATAGGGTGGCGTTCTGATGCCGAAGATCGTGTTGGACAACAAGGCATGCGTCGTGGTGCGGCTCGGAGAGCTTGCCGATGCCGAACAGATTCACGCAGCAATCTGCACGATGGGGGCGGGACTTGGCGCTACAGACAAAATCTCCAGCACGGTTGAGGATTTCCGTCGTTACGGTTTCGGCCCTCATGCGGCTTTTACCAGCCTGATCGCTGAGGTGGACGATACGTTTGCCGGGTTGGCTCTGTTCTTCCCGATCTTCTCGACATGGTACGGCAAACCCGGTGTCTACGTGCAGGACCTCTATGTCGATGAAGCCTTTCGCGGCAAGGGGATAGGCGAGGTGCTTTTGCGCCATGTCGCCTCCTGGTCGATGGCGCGGGGCGGCGTCTATCTGCGGCTGGCCGTGGACCGGGACAATGTCGCAGCGCAAAGATTTTATGACCGGTTGGGTATCGGCTGGATCGAAGCTGACCGCGATCATGGTGCTTATGGCGATGATTTCGCCCGCTTGGCACGTATCAATCAAATCAGGGAGCAGTCATGAAAGCCTTTTACGCTGTCGAGCAAAAGCGTCACGACCCGAAAGCCTTTCTTTCCAGCGGTGCGCCGCAGCCTAACCCCGAACAGCCTGAGCGTGCCGAGCGCCTGCTCGCGGGCGCGAAGGCAGCAGGCTGTGAGATTATCCGTCCGCAAAATCATGGCCTTGGCCCGATTGCAGCCGTGCATACGCCGGAATATCTGGAATTCCTCCAGCACATCTATGCCCGCTGGCGGCGTATTGATGAGGCTTCGGAAGAAGTGATCCCGAACATTCATCCGCTGGCGCGTGACGGCCGTTATCCGGCATCCGCCGTAGGACAGGTCGGCTATCATATGGCCGATACGGCTTGCCCGATTGCTGAACATACGTGGGAAAGCCTGTGCTGGAGCGCGTGGAGCGCGGTCGATGCCGCCGATGCGGTGCTTGCAGGCGAGGTCGCGGCATATGCGCTCTGTCGTCCTCCGGGGCATCATGCATTTGCCGATGTGGCGGGCGGCTTCTGCTTCGTCAACAATTCGGCGGTTGCAGCCCAGCGCCTGCGCTCGAAAGCCGAGCGCGTGGCGATCCTCGACGTGGATCTTCATCACGGCAACGGGACGCAAGGCATATTCTATGCCCGCCCCGACGTGCTGACCGTCTCGATCCATGCCGATCCGGTGCGCTTCTATCCCTTTTTCTGGGGGCATGCCGATGAACGCGGCGAGGGCGCGGGACTGGGCTACAATCTCAACCTACCGCTGCTGCGCAAATCCGGCGATGCCGAATTCCTTGCGTCACTTGATACGGCCTTCCGCCGTATTGAAGCCTTCGCACCGGATGCGCTGGTGATAGCGCTTGGCCTCGATCCTTTCGAGGGCGACCCGTTCGGCGGATTGTCGGTCACCACTGGTGGTTTCGGACGCATTGCCGAAGCAATTGCGAAGCTTCGCCTGCCAACTGTCATCGTGCAGGAAGGCGGATATCTGTGCGATGCGCTGGGCGATAACCTGACGACGTTCCTCGGCGGCTATCAATCGGTGGCGCGATGAGTGGTCTTGTTACTTTTGTTGGTGTCGCGCATCCATGGATGTGTGACGTCATGGGGCACATGAATGTCCGGCACTATGCCGGGATGTTCGATGATGCGAGCTTTCAGCTCCTGGGCCACATTGCCGGGAAAATCCCGGATGAGAATTTCGGTTGGGCGGACGTGCACTCGACAACCGAATACAAGCAGGAAGTACCGGCCGGAGACCTGCTGACGATCCGCTCACAGGTGTTGAAGGTTGGGCGTTCATCAATCACCTTTCGTCAGATCATGGCTGGTTCGCTCGACGGAGAACTGCGTGCCATCAATGAGACAACGTCTGTCTGTTTTGACAAGATTGCTCGGCACTCACTCGAACTTGAGCCAACAATGCGAAAGCGAGCGGAAAAGCTCATGTAGGGCCACAATCTGATCGGGCAGCGGCAGGACTGATCTGCTGCCGAATGGCAGCTAACTCCGCTCATAACGCATAAGCGAACGGTCAGCGTCCGGCCCCATAACAGACGTTTAGCCTAAATCCGTTGTTAAGCAATTCAGACAGATAACATGCGTAATTTTAGGATCGCAGGTTCTTATCTTTCAAGGCGAGTAGATGAAATCGGTCGCTGGCTTTCTGATGAAGTCCGTGGTCTGAGAACCAATCCTCGCTTTGAAGAAATGGAAGTAAACCTGATACAAGCACAAGTGCTGACTGAAAACTCTACTTCACACACTCTCTTGCAAAAACGCGGTATGCGCCAAACTGACAAGTAGTCAGCATCCATTAGCGAAAGCCGGAGGGCAAGCCCATGCCGGATTTGATGTCGTGGGCGAAACGGGGGCAAAGATCAGGTTCGCTGTCGAGCATGTCTTTGCCACGCAGAAGAACAAGATGAAGCTCTGCATCAGGACGATCGGCACCAACAAAGCGACGGTGAATATGGCATCGCCAATATCGCTTACAACATGCTCCGATACGTCTTTCATGAGTTCAAAGCATCAAGCTACCGCTGCAGCCTCCCGTTTGATAACCGTCAAGATCCCTTCCGACTGGATTGCATGAAGCATATCACGCAGAGCTAAACCGAACGCGCCATCTGTCAGTGCTTCGGGAAGGACGTCCGGGCACACAGAGGCAACCGCACGGATTATCTCCTCCGATGTCTCGATATCTTTCAATTCGTTCAAAAGCTCAGTCGCTTTGGGATCATTCAACGAAACTGGGTGGCCTTCGTTCCCCTTTCGAGCCAGATAGGCAAGCCACGCAGCGAGAGCAAAGACAAAGGCTCTGTGCGGTTTGCCGGATGTCAGTGCTTCCAGGGCTGGGGTAGTGATGCGTTGGGGGAGCTTCAGTGTTCCATCCATTGCAATCTGTGCGGTGGAATGGGCGATAGCCGGGTTGGCGAACCGCTCAGCGAGGGCGACGGCATAGGCGTTGAGATCGATGGACAGTCCTTCTACAGTTGCCGCAGCGGCAGCAAGGTGACGACGGACGAGTGCAGCATGATCGGGGTCGGCCATCACGTCTCGGACAAAGCTTTTACCCGAGAGCTGCCCGCTATAGGCGAGCATTGAATGTGCCCCGTTCAGCATTCGCAGTTTCATGTTTTCATATGGGGTGACATCGTCGACGAAGAGGGCGCCAGCACATTCCCATTCCGGCCGTCCTGCGCAGAATTTATCCTCGATCACCCATTGGCTGAAGGGTTCGGTTTCAACAGCGGCCTGATCTTCTCGTCCCGTCAATTCAGCAGCTAGTTTGGCAGTGAGGGCATTTGAGGCTGGCGTGATCCGATCCACCATCGTTGAAGGGAAACTGACGTTGTTCGCAATCCAGCGAGACAGCTGCTCGCCACGAGTTTCCCGGGCAAAGACCAATGCAGCGTTCCGTAACTTCTGACCATTATGGGAGAGATTATCGCAACTGAGCACGGTGAACGGTGACAATCCACCGGCCATACGGCGGGAAAGTGCCGCCACGATAAGGCCAATCACGCTGGTCGGCCTCTCAGGATTGGAGAGGTCGGCGGCGATCGCTTGATGCTCACGATCCAGCGTACCGTCACTGGTGATACCATATCCTTTTTCCGTCACGGTCAGACTGACAATACGGCAACCGGGAGATGTCATCGCATCCAGTGTATCATGGCTAACCGTTGGGCCGGATAGTACCCGGTCCAGCGCTCCAATCACATGCGCTTCTGTGATGGGGCCGCGTGTGATCAATGTATAGCGGCAGTCTTGTGGATTCAGGCTGTCGGCAACGGTGGTTCCGCGCAGCGATGTCCCTGTCACCCGCCAATCGCCCCCCCTTTGTGCCAACACGGTGTCGGTATAGGACAAGAGGTGCGCGCGAGCGAAATTGCCGAGACCAAGATGAACGATACCGACTCCATGATCTTCCGGAGTATAAGCGGGCCAACTGGCCGCTGCTGCATAGTTCGCCGCTGCTGAAAGCCGTATCACTTGCCGATCCTGACGTCTGGATGGGACAGGGCGGTCATGATTCCGCGCAATTCGGCCAGGCCTTTCAAGCGCCCGATGGATGGATACCCCGGCTGAGCGCGTCGGTTCAGATCATCGAGAATATCCTGACCGTGATCAGGGCGCATAGGAATGCGCCAGTCGGCACGACCTTCAGATTTGCGGCGGTTTTCCTCTGACAGAATGGCTGCAATCATTGCCACCATATCCGTATGGCCTTCAAGATGAGCAGCCTCATGGAATGATCCACCGAGATGGTGTTCTTCAAGTGCGACATTGCGCAAATGCAGGAAATGCACACGTTCACCCAGGCGTTTCATCATGCCCGGCAAATCATTATCGGAGCGCGCGCCAAGCGACCCGGTGCAAAGAGTGATACCGTTTGCCGGAATATTCACTGCATCCATGATGGCTTTATAATCGGCTTCAGTGGACATGATGCGCGGCAGTCCGAGAAGCGGGAACGGCGGATCGTCCGGATGACAGCAGAGACGCACGCCAAGCTCTTCGGCAAGCGGACTTACCTCTGTCAGAAAATCGATTAAGTGGTTTCGCAGGCGCTCCGGCGAAATATTGTCATAATGAGCGAGATGCATCTTCACATCATCCATCGACATGCGTTCGGCAGCACCGGGCAGACCAAAAACGACATTGCCGGAAAGTTCAAACCGCCGCTCCTCCGACATTTCCGCAAAACGTCTGCGCGCAGCTTCGATCAGTTCAGGCTGATAGCTGTCCGATGCGCCTTTGCGTTCGAGCAGAAACAGATCGAAGACGGCAAAATCGAGGGCGTCGTAGCGCATACACGTCGCCCCGTTTGCCAGCCGGTAGGCAAGGTCGGTACGTGTCCAGTCGAGGATGGGCATGAAATTATAACAGATGATCTCGATGCCTGCGTCACGCAGGTTGCGCATCGATGTTTTCCAGTTCGAGATATGAGTTTTCCAGTCGCCCGTCTGGCGTTTTATATCTTCTGAAACGGGAAGGCTTTCCACGACTTCCCATTTCAGTCCGGAAGGGGCACCATTCTTCATCCGGGCGATTTCGGCCTGCCGTTTTTCGATTTCGGCTGGCGACCAGACCGCGCCGGTCGCCACATGATGCAGGGCGGTGACAACGCCTTCTACCCCCGCTTGCAGCATATCATCGATGGACACGAGGTCCTTGGGGCCAAACCAACGCCAGGTCTGTCTCATTTAATTGTCTTTCTATTTCCAGTGCTAAGCTAACGCGTCAGCGAAACTAATCTGAACCTTGACGGACCGGGAACGATCCATAGCCGCCTGAAAGGCAGACAAGGTTTCGGTCAAGGGAAGGGTAGCCGTGATGATCGGCTGGGGGTCGATAGTCTTCGATCCAATAAGACGCACGGCCTCGGCAAACTCTGTATCGAACCGCTGTGAACCGACGAACTGGATTTCTTTGCCCACCATGACGTTGAGAGGCAGAACAGTCGGTCCGGAGACTCCAACCTGCACAAGCGTACCGAGCGGTCGTAGGCAGGAAATTGCGTCGCTAATGGCCGGTGCTGCAGCCGAGCACTCAAATACCAGATCGACCTTGCCCTTGCCTTCCTGCCACCGCTTGAGCCCTGTTGGGTTAGTCGCAATATTGACCGTATGGTCTGCCCCCATGCGCGTGGCGATTGCCAGGGTGGCGTCCTGAATGTCGGTCACGATGATTTCGGAAGCGCCACGTTGTCGCGCAACCGCCACGCAAAGTGCGCCGATCGGACCCGCGCCTGTTACCATGACGATCTTGCCGGCCAGGCTGCCTGCAGTCGCTTCGCCACGATTGGCCGCGTGAAGGCAGACTGCCAGCGGTTCAGAACAGGCAGCGGCTCCCGGATCGGTTCCGTCCGGGACAGGCAAACATTGGTCAGCCGCAATTACAATCCTGTCGCGGAACATGCCCTGTTCGTGCGGAAGATACATTGCCGAACCCTTGAAGCGCATCGCACTGCAATGGCGTGGCAGGCCCTGCTGGCAGAAACTGCAGGTGCCGCAAGGTTGTGAAGGATTCATCGCAACGAGCTGCCCCGGCATCAGCCCTGTCACTCCCTCGCCAAGGGCCGTGATGCGCCCCGAAGCCTCGTGGCCGAGGATGATCGGTTCCTGGACCCGGATGGTGCCAATGCCGCCTTCCAGCCAATAATGCAGATCCGATCCACAGATTCCGCCTACTTCGACCGTGACCAGCACTTCGCCCGGCCCCGGTGTTCCGACAGGCCGGGTCTCGATCCTCAGATCGTCCTGTGCGTGAAGGCAGATCACGCGCGTGTTCGACAATTCGGTCATTTCCGCCTCACGGCATCAGTGTGTTGGGCAGCCAAGTCGCCAGAGGCGGCATGTAGCTGACCATCAGAAGGACAATCAGATTGGTGAGGATATAGGGAATAATTGCCCTGATCACCGGCGAGAGGGGGAGCCGTGCAATATTAGACGCGACAAACAGGCAAACGCCGACCGGTGGCGTCGTCAGGCCGATCATCAGGTTCAGGACTGCAAAACAGGCAAAATGAATGGGGTCTATACCGACCGCCAAGGCCAGAGCCTGCAGAGGCACGAACAGAATGATCAGGGCTGCAATCGTCTCCATGAACATGCCGACGAACAGAAGCAGGATGTTAATCAGCAGGATAACGAGGAACTTGTTGTCGGTGATGGAGAGAACCGCATTCGCCAGTGTCTGTGGGATACGTTCCGCGACGAGAATCCAGCCGAACACATTAGCAGTGCCCACCAATACGAGAATGCCAGCCGAACTGATCGCACTATCGATGATGATTTTCGGAATCCGGCTTACCGGCAGTTCTCTGTAAACGAACAGCCCCACCACCGCGGCGTAAAGGCATGCAACCACTGCGGTTTCGGTAGGCGTCGTGATGCCGACCAGCAGGCCACCCACGATCAGTGCGGTCATTGCAATAGCCCAGATCGCGCCGGTAAACGACGACAGTAGTTCTCGGGTGCCCTTCCAGTCCTCGCGGGGGAAGTTTTTCTTCTTAGCGATGAAATAGGTCGTTACCATCATGGCAAAACCCATCAGAAGGCCGGGTACCGCACCTGCCAGAAACAGCTTGCCAACTGAAAGGCCGGAGAGCGATCCGACGATAATCATTGGCACGCTTGGCGGGATCATCGGGCCGACGGTCGATGAGGCGGCCGTGACAGCTGCAGAGAAATCTGCTGGATAACCGACCTTTTTCATGCCGGGGATCATCATGCCTCCAACGGACGCCACATCGGCGACTGCGGTTCCTGAAATACCGCCAAAGAGCATGGAGGCTGCAATGTTGGCCTGTGCCAGCCCGCCGCGCATCCAGCCCACAAGGGCATTTGCAAAGCGAATAATCCGCTCGGTAATACCGCCGGAATTCATCAAGTTTCCAGCTAGAATGAACCCCGGAATGCAGAGCAGAACAAAGCTGTCCATCCCGGCATACATTTTCTGAGGAATAACAACCAAAGGGATATCCGCGAACAGAAGATAGGCCATCGAGGAAAGGCCCAGTGTCACAGCTACTGGCAAACCGATGGTAAGGCCCAGCACGAACGTGCCAAGAAGAAGGGTCAGGCCCATCAATTTTCCTCCGAATTGGGGATAGGGCGCCCGTCATGACGGCCCGAAAGCATTTCAATGATGCGCATCAGTGCCCAGAGACCCAGGGCGACAAGAAGAACGAGCTGTGTTGCGTGGACGAAATCCATGCGCCAGCCAAGCGACGGGGCGGTCTGACGACTCCCGATCATGGTGTAATCCCACGCAGCGGGCAGAAGAATAACCGCAAAGACCACCGTCAATACGGCGCTGACCAGTCGCAACAGCCACGGCATACGTCCGGGCAGGCTTTCGCAAAGAAGGTCGACATTGACCATATCGCCACTACGCAGCGCGAGACCCGCGCCGAGCGCACCAATATAGAGCAGGCAGAATCTGGTCAGTTCCTCGGTCCAGACCGGAGCGCTGCTCAAAAACGTGCGTGCATAAACCTGCAGCAGCACCGCGCCCATCAATATGAGAAATGCTGCCAGTATCAGAAGGCGGCATATGCCTTCTAATCCTTTGAATAGTTTTGTCATGGTATCCTCGACGTAGCAGCCGCCGGAATAGGCCCGGCGGCCCTATTATCTCAGTCGTTGAAGACCTGTTCGACCAGAGGACGGATTTCCTGTGGTACGGAGTTGATGACGGCGTCGCGTGCCTTGTCAGCAAAGGCAGCCTGATCCACGTCAACAAACTTCACGCCCCGGCCTTCGAGATCGGTGACGAGCGCCTTTTCGTCGGCGATGAACAATTCGCGTTCGTAAGCCTGCGTGGCCTTGGCGGCTTCCTGCAATGCAGCTTGATCGGCCTCCGAAAGTTTGCCCCAGCTCCGTTCTGAAATGGCCAGATAAATCCACGAGCGAACGTGTTCTGTCTTGTTGACGACTTTCTGAACTTCGTAGAAGCCGCCGGATTTGAAAAGCGCGAGCGGATTTTCCTGACCATCGATGGTACCGTTCTGGAGGGACGTGAAAACCTCGGAGAAGGCCATCGGGGTTGGGTTCGCTCCGAGCGACTGCCATGCGGCGACAAAGATTGGCACATTCGGCACGCGAACCTTGAAGCCCTTCAAATCTTCCGGCTTTGTTATCTCGCGATTGGCAGAAAGATTGCGCGGGCCGCGCGCGAAATAGGTCAGAGGACGAATCCCCGCCTTTTCGATGATTTCTGCCTCGATCTGCTTGCCGATCTCGCCAGACGCAATCTTGTCCATATGTTCAAGCGATTTGTATGCATATGGCAGAGCAAGCAGGGCTGCTTTTGGTGCCCAGTTCTGCAGGCTTTCACCGGTGATGGTCATATCGGCGGTGCCAAGCTGCATGCCGTTGATGACATCGATTTCCTTGCCGAGCGATTCATTCGGATAGACTTCGACGGCGACGCGTCCCTCGGTACGAGATTTGACTTCTTCCGCAAATTTCAGCGCTGCCTTGTGCCAGATATTCTCTTCATTGGCGAGATGGCCGAGCTTGAGCGTTACCTCCTGCGCCAGTGATGCTCCTCCCATGACGGCGAGAATGGCACAGGTCGCTGCCAGTCGCGTAAAACTCTGAAATTTCATTGTTTCCTCCTCTAGATATTGTCTGTGCTGTTGCTGGGCGTCCTACAGAAAATACTCGGGCCGCTCCTGTTCGATGACAGGTAGATCGCTGAGAATTCCTCGCAGATGCGTCCGTATTGATTGCTCTGCTTGAACGGCATCACCTTTCGCTATCCCATCGACCACTGCACAATGTTGCGCAATGAGGCGATCAACCGGGAAATGCATGCTGGAAAGAAACCGTACCCGGTCCATCTGCGCTTTCATCTCGACCACGACGCGCCAGGCTTTTCCTTTATCGGCGCCTTCGGCCAGAGTGCGGTGGAATATTTCGTCCGCCTCCATGAAGTCCCGTGCAGATCCGCCGACAAGCTTTTCCTGACGAACGAGTTGGGCTCGCAACTCGGTAATCAGCGTCTGATCGGGAGAGTGAGCCAGAAGCTTCACGATGTCGGCTTCAACCGCTTCACGGACGAAGCGCGCATCCATTACGGCCTGAAGTGAAATTTTCGCGACGAAGGTGCCTCGCTGAGGCCGAACCTCCAGCAGTCCTTCGTTGGCTAGCTTGATGAAGGCCTCACGCACAGGCTGACGGCTAACCCCGTATTGCTGAGCCACATCGGCCTCGGAAATCCGGGCGCCGGGTGACAATGCATTATCAATGATGGCAGCCCGCAGCGTTGCGTAGAGCTGATCGACCACACTGACGTGCTTTGGTTGCAATAATGGGCTTTGCATAAATTGGGCTCCTCAAATTCCGAATATACCATACTACCATACCAGTCAACGTGAATACGTGTTCTTCCTCCAGTCGAACGACACCTCGAAATGAAAGGTGACGACAGCCGGAGTTTGGCAGAGGTGGGGATCGTTACATTTGCGACGGTCCTGTGAAGGGCTTTCTCATCTACAACCGCCGGTCAGATTCTTAACCGAGTGACGTATTTTTCACGGGACTGAGCGGGGCCGCTTTAGTTGCACGGGAATATATGGATTGGTTGTTCCTCTATTCTACCCAGTTCCATGCATTTTTGATCTGAGCAAAATGTCCAGCCTCCCGTCGTCTTGCCGGAGACGGCCAGAACAATTTCACGACGCGGAGGAATGTTTGGATGATAGATATACCAACCATCCTTAAGAACAGAATCCGCAGGAGGGTCCATTCCAGCGCCGGAGCCTTTGATGCGGGCTTCTGACAATACAAGGCCCTGGGACGTGACATTCCAGAACTCCCGCCATGGCACTTTCTCAACGCTGTGCGTCCACGAAAGAATAAAACTTGTGGCGGCGATTTTCAGTACGCCGCCAGCCGTTGCAATGCAGACCGCCATCAACCGGATGTCGCGACAACGGAAGGCCGCGACCTCCAGAAATGCCATGCAAGAAAGGCCGCACAGGCAGCAAAGCCGAGCTCATCGCTATACGGATATGTCGCGAGCATGAGCGCAATAGCAGCAAACGCCCATATGCGCTCCCATATGTTCAGCGGCGTCCGAAGATGACCGATCGCGGCTGCGCCCCAGAGCAGGATACTAAGAAGCGCCTTGATGAACATATAGGCGAATGCAGGCCAGAAGCCGAACTTTTCCGAAAGAGGGCCTCCCTCCTGAAGCATGATGACTGGCTCGTATACTGCCATGAAAGGCACGGCGAACCCCGCGACTGCGATCCGGATCGCCTGCATGCCGATCTTCATGCCCGACTCTCGCGCGATCGGCGCCGCCGCGAAAGCTGCAAGCGCAACGGGCGGCGTGAGATCGGCCATGATACCGAAATAGAAGACAAACATATGTGATACGAGAAGCGGCACCTCGAGATGAAGAAGCGCCGGGCCGGCGATTGAGGATGTGATGATATAGTTTGGAATGGTTGGAATGCCCATCCCGAGTACCAGACAGGCAAGCATGGTCAGTATCAGCGAGAAGAACAGCGAGTTTTCTCCAACGCTGACAATCACACGGGCGAATGTCGAACCGGCTCCTGTGAGCGCCAGAACACCGATGATGACGCCAACCAGAGCACAAGCGATGCCCACCGGCAGCGCATTCTTGGCGCCTTCCGCGAGGCTTTGAAGACAAAGATTGAGCGTTTCTCGACCACCGCGCACCAGAAAATTTATCGCGACCAGAAGTGCTACAAGAGCAATGATCAGCGTAATGCCGCGTAGGGCATAACCGAAGATACTGAAGGTCGTACCAAATGCAGCGGCGGACATGACACCTAGCGCGACCCAGAACAGCACACGCAAAGGCATAGACATGGAGCCGGAAACCGGCACACCAAGAATGATGAGGGCGGTCAGGCTAAGGCCGACCGTGCCTGCAAAAAGTGGCGTATAGCCGGAGAAAAGCAGCCATACCAATGCGACGAGCGGCAGAACCAGAAACCAGCGTTTTCTGATTGCTTCGAGAGCACTTGGCATTTCGCTTTTATTGAGGCCTTTCATCTTAAGGCGACGCGCCTCGAGATCAACCATCACGAAGACAGTTATAAAATACAGAATAGCAGGCACAATTGCCGCTTTGACGATCTCAACATAAGGCAGACCCAGCGTTTCGGCCATGATGAAAGCAACCGCGCCCATGACCGGGGGCATGATCTGGCCACCCATTGACGCCACAGCCTCGACACCACCGGCAAAGGCCGGGCGGAAGCCGGACCGCTTCATAAGCGGAATGGTGAACGCGCCCGTGGTCACGACATTGGCGACGCCAGAACCGTTGATCGTTCCCATCAAGGCAGAGGAGATCACCGAAACTTTTGCGGGGCCACCACGCGACGCACCGACCGTTCCCATGGCAATGTCGTTGAAGAGCTGGATCATACCAGCACGTTCGAGAAATGCTCCGAACAAGATAAAAAGGAAAATATAGCTTGATGAGACATAGATCGGCGTGCCGTAAATTCCCTCTGTTCCCAGAAAAAGAACCTCGACGACTTGTTCGAAATCATAACCCCGGTGGTTGAACGGGTGCGGGAGATATTGTCCAAACAAGCCGTAAGCCAAAAAGATCGCGCAGATGAGAGGCAGGGTCCAGCCCATCATCTTTTTCCCAGCCCAGAAGACGAGAGCGACTACGAGAATGCCGATCACAATATCGAGCGTATTCGGTTCACCAGCCCTGATCACCAGATCTTCATAGAATACCCAATGATAAAGACTGAGTACAAAGGCGATGATGGCCGCCAGCCAGAACGCTGCTCGCTTTGCAGCGACAGTGCTCGCATTGGCGTAAAGGCCGAAAAGAAGCAGAAGCAGAAAGCCCACATGGACGGAGCGGACGACCTGACTTGGCAGTGGTGAATAAGCGGAAGTCCAAAGCTGGAAAACCGAAAAAGCCACGGCAATGGCAAACAGGATTTTTGCGCCTGTGCCTGTGCCCCAGGCGGGAATATGCTCGGCCGATTCTACGGCACTGTTCTCGCTCTGCGTCATGAACGGACCTTCATCAGATTGTGCATTTGAAATAAACAGTTACGGGAACGATCCGATTAACAAAAATCGGACACCTTCTGTCAGGACAAGGAAGAAACCCGGGAAAGTCACCCGGGTGCCAACCACCACGCAGAATTGCTGCCGGCCTATTCGATGCCTTTTTCCTTGTAGTAACGCAGAGCACCGGGATGAATCGGAACCGGAGATACGATGGTGCTTTTGTCGAGCTTGATTGCCTTTGCGGAAGAATGGGCAGCAGCCAGCTGGTCGAGATTCTCGAAGAACCCCTTGGTCATCTGGTAAACCAGTTCTTCATCCATATCGGGACGAACGATCAGATAGTTGATCACGGAAGCCGTCACGACGTCCTTGTCCTGGCCACTATAGGTATTCGCCGGGATTGTGTTGACCTGATAAGGCGCACCAATTTTCTCGATAACGTCTGCCGGAACCTCAACAACGTTGATGTCCACGGAGTTGGCAAGGTCGCGCAGCGAGGCGACGCCAAGTCCGGAAGATTGCAAGGTTGCATCCAATTGGCGGTTTTTCATCAGCTCGACGGATTCTGCGAAAGGGAGATATTCGATCTTGCCGAGATCGTCATAGGAAAGTCCGGCAGCCTCCAGAATGGTGCGCGCATTCAGTTCCGTTCCGGATTTTGGCGCGCCGACCGATAGCCGTTTTCCTTTGAGGTCGGCCAATGTCTTGATGCCGGATTCCTTGGAAGCGACGATCTGAACGTAATTTGGATAGATTGCCGCAAGCGTACTCAGATTGGTGAGCTTCTTTTTAAAACCAGCCGCCTCATTCCCCTCATAGGCATCACGCAGGGAATCGCCCAGCGTGAACGCCACTTCGCCGCGACCGCTGTTGATGAGATTAATATTTTCAATGGATGCCTTCGTCGCCTGAACCGAAGGACGCACATCAGGAATGCTGGAATAGATCTTTTCCATGGCGACGCCGAGCGGGTAGTAGACGCCACTGGTGCCACCGGTCAGAATGTTTACAAACTCCTCGGCTTTCGCTTGCGCTGCACCAAACACAAGCCCCAATGCGGTAGCCAAAGAAACAGTTGTTTTCCGAATAAAGATTTGCATATTTCCTCCTCACACCAATAAATTTTGCCATGGTGCAGACACCACGACTAAGCGGGAAGTTTTTGCAGATTACTTCCCCCACTGCATTTCATAAGGTCCTCCCACAGAACTGCGAAGACGCTAACGCATTCTGAGGAGAATCCAAAATGTTTTTGGCCGCAATTGCCCAGTGAGTTTAATTCTCCATGTTTGTTTTGAAGACGACGAGATTCTGCCACCGTTACGCCGATGCGCGACATACGGAATCATGCGCGCGGAAAGGCCGCGTTTCGACTAAGATCAAGGCCCGCTTGTGCCTGGGCCAGCAGTTAACTTGCCAGTGAGAGGTCTGTTAATTGTTCAAACCAGGATGGAAGCTGTGCGTTTTGACCTCCTACCATTTGAGTAAAACGCGCCCGCCAATCATGCCGAGAAAGCCTGTGATGGCGATGCCGAGCGTGTACCAGATTGCAATAAACGGCATTCCGGATTCTGGACAGTGTAGTGAATAGATGAGAACTCCTACGGCGCCAGCAACGATACCGGCGACAAGACCGGTCAGAGCAGGATTTGCCGGAGCAAGCCGTCGCATCGCAGCAAGCAGAAATCCGAGCATGGGAAGAGCTATGAGAACAATCAACCACGGACAGACCAACGCTGTCCGCCCCCATATCAACACCTCTGCTTGTCCGGGCTCAGCGTTCAGCAGCTGGATTGATGCAGCACCTGCAAGACAAGCCGGAAGTATGGCCAGCGGCAACCAGTACAATCCCGTGCGAACGGGACGCGACAAGGTGAATAATGCGGGGATCAGTATCAATAAAAGCAGGACTGCGTAGCTGAATTTCATCCAATAGGCTGCCGTCGTCATAGCCAACAACAAATCGTGACGTACGCCAAGGAAAACCAGCATAATCGCAAGCCCGCCTGCAATGCCTCCCGTCGCATAGCGCAAGAAAAGCTGGCGCATTGCGTGAGGGCCAACCGGTTTGATATCTGCTGTCAGCTTGTCGATCAGATCATCGGTCACGCCCTTTGCCTCCAAATCTTTGCGCTATTGTTGCAAGACCGCGGTGGATGGCGACTTTAACCGCGCTCTGGCTCATGCCGGTGTCACGTGCGGCTTCATCTATGGATTGTCCCTCGATTTTTACTTTGCGGATCAAACCTGCGGTGCGTTCGGAAACACCGCTCAACATTCTGTCCACGTCCATGCGCGCGTCGGTGGCTTCGGCTTCATCGGACACAGGAACATCTTCTTCCAGAGGTGTAGCAGTCTCACGCCCGTGACGGCGTAGATGATCGACAAGCTTGTGATGTGCAATTCCATTCACCCAGGGCAGAAACGCCATGCCTCGATCATAGGTTATGCGTCGGGTATGGATCGCCAGCAAAGTCTCCTGAATAAGGTCTTCCGCTTGCGATTTATCGCCGAAAAGACGCCGTAGAAAATACGGTTTCAGCCGGCGCGACAAATCCTCAAGCAAGGTCCGATAGGCTGCCTTGTCTCCGTCGAGCGTCAATATCATGAGTTTTTTCAACCTCTCTTCGTTCGAATAGGTCAGGTTGCAACTCCCAATCTCCGGCATATTCGTGAAAGAAGCGGAAAAGGTTACGTCTTCCGATGAGGTGATCACATCGTCGTGATCGGTGTAACCATTTGCCTCTGCCTGTCGAAACTCCTCCTGTTACGCGCCGCTGGCGCCCAGATGAACAGGAGTATCGTCATGACCATCAAACAGAACATCATCGTCCTCCCTGCGCTCGCCCTGCTTGCCGCTATATCTTTCACGCCGGTTTCTTTCGCGCAAGACGCGATGAAAACCGACACCATGAAGTCTGACACTATGAAGAAGGATTCCATGGGCAAGCATGACGCCATGAAAGGCGACGCCACGCATAGCGATACAAAAAAGAAAATGAAGAAACATGACGACAAAGCGATGAAGAGCGATGCCATGAAACAGGACGCGATGCAGCCCGACTCCATGAAAAAGCCTCAGTAATTGTTCTGGCCCGCCAGTCTTCCCTCGGGATTGGCGGGCAAATTACCGGAGCACAAAATCATGAAACAGCTCGTTTATCGCCAGCGTCTGCTGACGCGCCTCACACACTGGATTTGGGCCGCAAGCCTCTTTTTTCTGCTGCTGTCGGGGCTGCAGATATTCAATGCGCACCCAACGCTCTATCTCGGCAATGAATCCGGTTTCGACTATGATAATGCCGTTCTGGCAATTTATGCCGTCGATGGTGAAAGCGGCCCTGAAGGTCGTATCGATATCTTGGGCAAAAGCTTCCAGACAACCGGTTTTCTCGGCGTATCGGGAGCCACAAGTGCTCCCGACTATCAGGCATTTCCACCAGCATTGACCATTCCGTCCTATCGCGATCTGGCAACCGGACGCGCGGTTCACTTTTTTTTCGCCTGGGTTCTGGTGGGCACGCTCATGCTATGGCTTGTCGGCAGCATTCTGAACGGGCATTTGAAGAACGAGCTGTTGCCATCTGCATTCGATATACAAAGCCTACCCAGTGATTTTCTCAACCATCTCAAGTTTCGCTTCCAGCATGGAAAAACATACAATCCTATGCAGAAGCTGACCTATTGCATGGTGTTTTTCGGGTTTTTCCCGATCGTTATAGTTACGGGGCTGGCCATGTCTCCCGGCATGGATGCCGTACTGCCGCTGACGGAATGGCTCGGCGGACGCCAGACAGCTCGCACTCTTCATTTTTTGGCCGTTTTCCTGCTTTGCGCATTCGTCTTCGTTCATATCGTGATGGTGCTTGCGGCTGGTCCGTTCAACGAAATGCGATCGATGATTTCTGGCTGGTATTGCGCCGATCTTCCGAAAAAAGATGAGGACAGGCACCCATGAGCAAGCTGAATATTTCCAGACGACAGTTCCTTACTTTTTCCGGAGCCGCAGCCTCGTCCATTATGTTGAGCGGTTGTGATGCTTTCGATTTTGTCGGCGACAACGAAAGCGCTACGCGGCATGTCCTCGAAAAGGCAAACGATCTGACCTACCTTATTCAACGGCAACTGCAGGGACATAATGCACTTGCAAGGGAGTATGGGGAAAGCGAGCTGCGTCAGGGTCAAAAACCGAATGGTGCAACCAATCCAGCAACAGAAGAATATGAAGCACTTCGCGCTGCCAATTTCTCAAACTATGTTTTGCAGGTAACTGGTCTCGTAGAAAAACCGGTAAGTTTTTCGCTGGAGCAACTGCGCAACATGTCAGGGCGCACCCAGATCACCCGCCACGACTGCGTGGAAGGCTGGAGTACAATCGCCAAATGGACAGGCGTTCCCTTGAGCCAGATTCTCGATGTGGCACGCCCCACGTCATCCGCGCGCTTTGTCGTCTTCCACTGCTTCGATAGGGTAGACGGCGCGAAAGGGGCAGCGTCATTTTATGGCAGCATAGATCTCATCGACGCCCGCCATCCGCAGACTATATTGGCCTACGGTCTCAACAATCAGGCCCTTCCGGTGGAGAACGGAGCTCCGCTTCGTCTGCGCGTAGAGAGACAACTTGGATACAAGATGAGCAAATACATCAAGTCGATTGAGCTCGTTTCAAGCTTTGCAGGTATTCAAGGTGGAAAAGGTGGATACTGGGAGGACTACGGCTATGACTGGTACGGTGGATTGTGAATGATTGAAATGCCCCGTCGGCAACTATATCGAAAAGGCAACCGCGTCAGATTGGTTTTCCGAGTTTCCAAGGCTAACCGGGTCGATGAGTGATGGATCTGTACGATTGAGAATAAGAGGTTCCCACTTGCGTAATAACCTCTCCCTATTGTGGACTTTAGCATGGTGTGCATTGCAGAGACACAAAGGAAGGACACACTGTCTGTCTGGCCGTTTAAGAAAGCCTAGATTCTGAGGATATTGATCGATGCGGGTGTTTTCTCCAGGTCGCCGAGAAACTTCATGTCGCTCTTAATCGAGCATTGAGAACGTCCACTACTTCCAACTTGGAAGCTAAAAGCTGACAGGCCACTCACGGCCCCTTTCCGGTCATTGGAAATGATCAGTCACGGCATTTTCGGACAATAGAGGCTGCTTCACTTCTGACTAGTGTTTTCCCTCTTTTGTAGTTCAATAAAAGCTAATAGAGCGCCGTGGACTTAAACCTAAAACACTAGCGGCTTGCTCAGACGTCAGCAGATGGTCAAGCTCATAGTTTGTTGAAAGGACGGACCTGACGTTAGCGGTTTTATCTTTTTGTACCAAAGGCAGTGCCGCGCCACACCAGACACAAAAAGAGCTTGTGCAGAGACTCGGCACTAGGGCGACCATGTTGGGTCGTGTCTTCAAGTCGAAAAATGTCGGATTTTCAAGATATTAACTGGTGCCGCTTGCGTGACTCGAACACGCGACCCCATCATTACGAATTATATCAGATGAGTTTCCGGCTTTTTCCAATAGTTTCATATCCATCTGAAATAACTTGATGTTTCCTAGAATACGTTGTTTCTTGTTTCAAATTATTTCCATCATTTACCCCCTGCGGTGGCGACATGGTGGCGATTTTGCAAGAAATGATGAGGTCGGAAGTGCCAACGATTAAAATTACCCGAAAGTCCCTCGCAACAATGCAGCCGATGGAAAAAATAACGACCTATTATGACGCGGATCTTCGGGGGTTCGGCATGCGAGTCATGCCGTCAGGTGTAAAGTCTTGGATCGTGGAATATCGTCCAGGCGCTGGCGGAAGGTCGATTGCAAAAAAACGGTTTCGCATCGGCGGGATGGAATTGTCACCAGAGCAAGCGCGGACAGCTGCGGAAAAAGTGTTGGCATCGGTTTCGCTTGGCAGCGATCCTGCCGCTGATCGGGCGGGGGAGCGCGGGGCATTAAGCGTTGCTGAGATTGCCGATCGCTTCATGCGCGACCACGTCAAGAAGAAGCGTAAGGCTAATAGCGTCGAGGGTTATGAAGGAATTATTGAGAAGCACATCAAACCCGCGATCGGCAAAAAAGCGGCTGAAAAGGTAACGCGCGCCGATCTTACCAAGTTGCACAATCAGGTTTCGGAGAAGCGGGCCGATGGCACTGGCGGCCCGTATGCCGCGAACAAAATGCTAGCCGTCTTGTCAAAGTTATTTAATTGGGCGGGCGATCTTGGTTTGATCAAAGAGGGGACAAATCCAACCCAGAAAATAGAGCGCTTCAAAGAAGAGCAGCGCGAGCGCTTTCTGACCGGTGAAGAGCTGGAGCGGCTGGGTGCTGTACTAATCGAGGCTGAGACGACCGGCATACCATACGACGTTGAAGGCGACGGCGAAAACAGTCGGCATCGTAAGAAGGCACACCGGCGCCATGTCGTCTACAGCCCCCATATTACTGGCGCTGTCCGGCTGCTGTTGCTCACGGGCTGCCGCCTTCGTGAAATCCTCCATCTGCGTTGGTCTGAGGTGGACTTCGATCGCGGCCTACTTTTTCTGCCTGACTCGAAGACTGGACGGAAAACGGTCGTGCTATCGGAGGCTGCAATCGATGTCCTCAAGTCGATACCGCAGATTGGGGGATATGTCGTGGCCAGCGAAAGCGCCGGTCTACCTGACGAAAAGCCACGTCATGACCTTAAAAAGCCATGGACGTCGATTTCGGAGAGAGCGGGTCTTAAGGGTTTACGAATCCACGATCTGCGCCACACTTTCGCTTCGGTCGGTGCAGGCGGAGGGCTCGGCCTGCCAGTAATCGGCAAGCTATTGGGGCACTCGCAGGCGTCGACAACTCAACGGTATGCGCACCTCGATATCGATCCGGTTCGTCGTGCCGCTGATATCATCGCAGGAAACATCGCCAGCAAAATCGGTGGCAAGCATTAACACCACATTTATCCGAGGGGTTTTCAATACGTTTCAGCGCCAATGAAGTGCGCTTCTTGACAGACTGATCGGAGTCACTTTCCATCTAAGTGCCGGACCACCAACCCGGCATTCACCACACCAAACACGAGGAGATACCATGAGCACCAATATACGCGTGAAGCAGGCCGCCGCTTACCTCGGCATTTCAAAGTCAACGATGGATAAGCTCCGCCATTTTGGCGGAGGGCCACGTTACTTCAAGCTCGGCCGAATTGTGGTCTATGACACCGCCGACTTGGATGCTTGGCGCAACGAGCGAGCGGCAACATCCACTTGGGAAGCCGCGAACAGCAATCAACTGACCAGCGCCCGAGCCGCCTAGCCAACCAACATCAACCAAACCGCATGCGCTGTCGCCCGCGCCAAGGGCTGACGCGCGCCTGAACACGAGGAAGACTGATGAAATCAACTCCTGATAATTCCGCCACCCGATCGCACTTGACCGCCAAGGCACGCTTTCAGAATGCCGTCCAGGACCGCGCGCCTGTTGCGTTCATTATTGACGACACATTGGTTGATAAGATCGGACAGGAAACAATTCTCACGCTTTTCTGCGACGGACGATACGACGAAAGTGAATTCCAAATAGATATCGTTTTGGAAAGCCCAATTTACCGTCGACAAGAACGTGGGCAGAAAGAGCTCGGCCGCCTTTGCGAAAGTGTCGGCTTGCGCACGATTGTCGATTCTCCGGAGCTGCACGGCAAAGAGGCGGTTTTGCGTCGTTCCGACGATGGTGAACTGTTTTTCACTCCACACAATTTGATCTTCACGGCCTCCTGAGCATGACCATCCGTATTCACAATTTCACCCCCGCGCGATCCGGCGCGGGGAACACCCTCGCTTGGTTCGACGCCGAGTTTTCGAATGGGTTGAAGGTCCAACGACTGAAACTCGTCCAAACCAGAAACGGCTATCGCATCTACGGGCCGCGCGATCATTTGGGGCAACTGATATCTATGCCGATACCGCTTGCCGATGAAATCGCAGAACTTGTCCTCCCTTGTTGGAAAGCAGTCGTAAGCAATGCAGAACACCGTCGCACAGCAGCCTGACCTCTCTCCCACTGCAATCCGCCACGCGGTTCTCGCGAGCGGATACAAACCGATTCCTGTCAACGGAAAGCGTCCGCAGATCAAGGGGTGGCAGCAGCTATCTCCGACTCCCGTGTCAATCGACGCGTGGGAGCGCGGACATGCTGATCATTCCAATACCGGCATTTTGACCGGCGAAGTCGTTGCTATCGACATCGACGCCGCAAATCCCGATGCATCTGAGGGCCTAATTGCCGAACTGATGAAAATCCCCGGTGCCATGCAGGCGCCGTGCAGGACAGGGCGCGCGCCGAAATGCCTTTTTGTGTTCCGCGCGTCGGAGCCTCGAAAGAAGGCGACAACGCCGGTTTATCTCGTGAACGGCGAAAAGTGCCAGGTTGAAGTACTCGGCGAAGGTCAGCAGTTCGTGGCGTATGGCATTCATCCGGATACACAGCAGCCGTATACTTGGACAAGCGGCGATCCGACAACTGTGCCATTCCAAGATTTGACGGAGGTCACGCCAGAACAGGTTGACGCCTACCTGTTGGCCGCCGAAGCCATCCTTGCTGAACTCGGTGAGCCCGAGCGCAAAGCCGCACCAGTATCGGCTCGCGCGTCGAGCGGTTCGACTTTCTGGACCCGTGTGAATGCGGCCGCGCTTGATAACACAGACGCTTGGGTTCGGTTGCTTTTCTCAACGGCGCACAAGGAGTCCGGCACTGGCGCTTGGCGTGTCACGTCCAAAGAACTGGGCCGTGGGCTACAGGAAGATATTTCCATTCACGCGGACGGCATCCAGGATTTTGGAGAGGAACGCGGACTAACTCCTATCGACCTTGTGCGCGAGTATGGCGGTGCAGCATCTGCGAAGGACGCTGCTTTGTGGCTGTGCGAGCAGGTCGGGCGTAATCCGTCCGATCTGGGGTGGGAAGTTACGGAGCCGGTCAAACTCTCTTTCTCGAAGATAGCAGCGCAGGTCGAAGCGGCTAACGATGATGAAGGTGACATTGGCCGCGAAACTCCCAAGCCAGCCCCAGGCGGCCTGCCTCTCAGCCTTTGTTATCCACCGGGCGCTGTGGGAGAAATCGCCAAATTTATCGTGTCATGCTCGCGGTTTCCATCGCCGCACCTCTCGCTGGCATCTTCACTGGCTTTTGTATCAGCGCTGATCGGTCGCCGATACAAAGGGCCGACCGGGTTGCGCTCAAACATATACGTTATCGGCTTGGCGGAATCAGGCTTCGGCAAGGACATCACCATCCGAGCTGTGCAAAGCATCGCGTCTAGTACTGTGGCTGGCGATAAGGTCACCAAGTTTGTTTTTTCCGACAAAATCGCAAGCCTACCCGGACTGGCTAATAAACTGCGTCGTCACCCGGCATGCCTGGCACAGCAGGATGAATTCGGAAAATTCATCAGGCAGTATATGGGGGAAAAAGCCCCGGCTCATCGTGAGGAAGTTGCAACAGCTTTGCTTGAGTTAACAGGCGCTGCATCCGGACTTTGGGGAGGACAGGAAAAGGCTGACGGCAATGTTCCGAGCATCCAGAATCCGTGCTTTTCGATCCATGGTGTGTCGACTCCGTCCACCTTTTGGGGAGCGTTGACGGGAGCAAGTATTGATGAAGGTCTGCTTGGTCGATTTGTCCTGATCGACGCTGGCGATAGAGATCCCAAGAAGGTTCGCAGGCCAGAAAATAGCCATGAGAACGTACCGCAACACATCTCTGACGCCGTATGGGAATTGTTAGGCGGCGTCGGTCGAGGGCAGTCACTATACCAGGGCCCGTTTTTTGCATTGAATGCCGACAGTGAAACTAAACCTCATCCAATTGTGACGGTTGAATACGCATCATCTGATGTCGATGATTTCTTTGAGGAATTCGACGACAGCATGCGTGCGATGAAAAAGAAGGTGAAGGTCGAGTATGCTCCGATATGCAACCGAGTCGGTGAGAATGCCGCCAGGCTCGCCATGATTGTGGCGGTTGGTGCCAATCCTCGCGAGCCGATTATCACGATGGAAATCCAACAGTGGGCGAATGCCGTTGCCGAGCACTCGTTCAAGCTGCTTTTAAAAGGTGCGGACGAGAACATAGCCGACAATCATCTGTCGGCCGAATATATCCGCGTTCGAAATATGATCATTCGGAGCGGAAAAAAAGGCATTCGTCACAGTGACATTAGAAAAAACCTAAAGAGCGGCATACGAACGCAACGCCTAGATGAAATCATCGGAGATCTGATAACTTCCGGCGATGCAAAGCTTTTGATCGCACCGGCAAAAAGCGGTCAGAAGCAGACCAGATGGTGGGCAAGAGACTTTTTCCCAGAAGATGCAACGGCGCCAAATGGTATGGATTTGGCTGGTGGATAGCATTGCGTAAGACTGGTGTAAGGGGTGGGGGAAATCCATAACGGACCATGATCGGTTTGCAATATTCCCCACACCTTTCGGCACCCTTTACCCCACCCCTCCACCACACCTTTAGATACATCTATATATTAAAAAATATATATATATCATATAGTTATATAAGGGTGGGGTGGAGAAAACATAGGGTTGTTACTACAAAGGGTGAAAATATACCTGATTTTTGCGTGTATTCACGCGCGCGCGAGGAATTTGACAGAGCGCGGCACAAACGGAGGAACATTTATGGGCGAAGCCAAACGAAAAAAATCTGGTCCGCAGATTGTGTTTCATCACACCAGCATTTTACGAACGAACCTTATCTGGATGTCCGGAAAGATTGAGTTGGAAGGACAGGGTAAGCCGGCTTTTCACCCTCATATGGGGAAGCACATTTCCCAGAGCGTTGAAGCGCGACGGCCCTGTAGGGATTTCCCTCCGCTGGCGTGGTTTACGTCGAGAATTGATGTTCCTCACTGCCTTCGAAAAATTACCTTCTGTGGCGAAAATCAAGAGACGGCAGAGGTTACGAATATCGTGCTTTCAGACCGCGAGGCTTCTGCGATATCGCTCCGCCGCATGGCGCTAGGTTTTCGTGTTGAAGATATTGGCGTCATCCGTTGGACGGATCATTACGGATACTGCACCGCTGAAGGGCGTGACCTGAATGAATCTGCGATTGAGTACGGCGACAACCCAGAAGACTGGTGGGTATCTGAAACTCCAGTCGACGTCGCGCTCGTCCATGAGGCGTGGGTAGCAACCTCATCATGGGGCGTAAAAATGCAGCGCATGCCCGGATATGAAAAAGATATCAGGAGGATGGTAGCCCTTTGCAAAGAGCGTAGAACTTATATCCCTCCGGCATGGCTATCGAGAGATGATGCCCAGGCGCTGGCACAATCTATCGGACTTCCCTGCGTCGATGCGGACGAAGAGGCCGACAGGTTTCTGCAAAGCCATTAACACGGCATTTATCAAACGACCACACCATCGCGATTGGCCTCACCAGCCACCACCACAACACGAGGAGCAAACATGTCTCATTTGCAGAAGAATATTCACGCTGCCCTTTTTGGCATTCCAGAGTTAGATCGCCTGGAACTGCATACGATCGCCGAAAAATGGGCGGCAGACAAAAACCGTCCGACCATCCCGTTTCAGCGATTGGCCGAACTTGCCTTTGTAGAAGGATGGTCGCTATCAGAGCTTCCAGCTAATCCCGTCTACACTCAAGTCTCGCAATCGAAAGCCTGGGTATCTGCGGCGTTGCTTGGCGCGATCTATCAAATTTCTGCAGCATACCGCCGTCAGTCCAACGAAACGCACCAGCAGTCTGTTTTGGAGGAACTACAGGCCAAGGTCGCACGGCTTACAGCATCATGTCGGGCAGCTTGGCGAGCGTCAGATTTAAAGGTGCCATTTCGCGAACCTCGCCGTGTAGGCACCAGCGCGTATTCACCCGAGCCGATGGATGCAACTGAGCAGCATAATGACGGTGCGTTGCGCGGGAAGCGAATATCGCGGGCCAAACTGTATGAACAGCGTCCTGACCTTCGCGACGGAGAAGCAGCATGAGCGCCACGCCAGCCGACGCCTTACTGATGATCGAGCTTGAGCCGGGCCAATACGTAAATTGGCTGACTGTCCTACGGAATGGCCTACTTGGTCGCCGCGACCCTGCAACAAAGCGACAATACCGGCGCCGCGAAATGGGAATAGAGAGTGCTGCTACTGATGCGCACGACACCCATCTTGCTCTGAAGGAAATGCGCGAGGGCGCTATCTTTGGGCGCCCTACGACACCGATCAACATTTTCGCAGCCCCAGTCGGACCGGTTCAGAACCCCTATCGTACAAAAACGCGATGGTTGCGCGACCAGTCAGGTGCGCTGGTCAGGGACGAACACGGTTTGCCAATGCCTGAGCCGCGCAAGGTGACGCGCCGGTCATCAGTGGCGGACCCGCGTACTGCGGCTTGGCGGAGTATTTCAGGCCAGAAAGTGCGCATCGCCAAAACTTGGACGGAGGGGAAAATGAAGGAAGAACATTCACTGCAAGAACGTGAACTCGGCCGGGCGATTGCTTGGTTTCGGCGTATCGTAGCCGAAGAAGACTTGACCGCGGCACTGGAAAAAGCAAACAGCCGTCACGCAGCGATGGTCGAATCTGCGGCCAATGACAATGAGCCTCAACAGGGTTGGGAACTGTTGCGGCAACTTCGCCGGGATCATCGCTATGACGATATCGAGGTTGTCGAACTGTATCGCGGGTTGTGTGGTCTGATTGCCAGCAATCCGTTGCAGGGCGCTGACTATGGATACGATGCCAGCATGGAGAAGGAATATCGAACTTTAAAGCTAAACGGTGTGGAGGAAGTAGACGAAGCTGCTTCCAAAGGATGGCAAGATAACGCGGTGCCTGGCGGTGAGATTGAATACAAGGAAGTCCGGAAGCGCGGTTCCGATGACCCAAACTGGACTATTCCAGCAAAGCAAAAGGTAATCGGGAAAGACCCTACAAATATCAAGGCACGCCCATTCGCCGTGAAATTTAATGAGCATGTCATGATCGCGAAAATCGATATGCGACCCGTTCTGGAGGAATTGCGTGCGTCTCTCGGCATTGGCCTGAATGCGTTCGAGGACGCGGTACTTGCGGGCAAGACATTGACAGAGATCGGCGAGGCCCGAGGCTATAAGCATCGTCAAGCATCATCGGTCGGCAAGGAACTTGTTTATGCGTCCATCGGTGCTCTCCGTGTGGCGTGGCAAAAGATTAAAACTCGCCAGCGGAAAGAGGCGAAGCAGGCCATGCGGAATGTGCAGCGTGCCCGCGAGCGATTGGAAGCGCAGCAATACAAGCGCGCCGCATAGTGAGGTGTACGTCAAACCCGCTCCCAAGGGTATAAGGGAGAGAAGAAAGTAATTCAGAAGCCCGGTCACAAGCCGGGCTTTTCGCTTTTTAGATCAGTGGTGGTTTGCTCCTTTCCCACCACTGTAGTTGCCTAGATGGTTTCTCCTCCCATCGAAGCAACGGAGCCGGTTGAGCGCTGTCCCCGGCGCTCCCGGCACTATTCCCTTAAGTGGGATCACAAATTGGCTGGCATTCATAGATCGGGCGATGTTGCAACGTGGGTTACTGGCCCCGGCCATACTGACGTAAGCGCGACAGGCTGCGGGATCATCGCTATCCGCAGCGCCAGCCGATCAATTCAGCAGTGTAGAGCAGTCCGGTAGCTCGTCAGGCTCATAACCTGAAGGTCACGGGTTCAAATCCCGTCGCTGCAACCAGTTTCGCCGACCATTCGGCACCCTGCGCATGAAAGGCCTCCATCCTTGTCGCAGGCTCTTTTCTTCAAGAGGGAGTAATCATGGCATATCAACTTGAACGAACGCCCACGACATCATGGTGGGACACGAACGCGGTCGATAGTCTGGCGCGCACGGTTCACGAGCCAGAAGCAACATTTACCGGGCTAATCAGCCATGACGGAAAGCATCATACGCACGATGGATCAGATTGGATTCATCCGTGATAGGACGTAGCCTTAGCTATTCCCAAAAAAGTCCACGAGCGCGCCAGACACCGTGCATCTGCTCTTCGATTTCTTCCTTGGATCTATGTGGGAAATGACCGTGTAACATTGTTGCCAGCGCTCCGATATTGGCCAAACGCGGCTTATTCTGCTCGGCACGCTCTGCGAGCGCGTTAATCTCGCGCATCAGGTGGTCATCTTCTTCTTTTGACATAGTTGTTCTCAAATCGTTGGACACGGAAGTTTCCGGAGCAAGAATGACTAGTTTGGCGACACCCTCACCAAGTTACTGGATCATAGTCGATGCCTCTGCGCTTCAACTCTTGCTCCAGAGAATCTCGCCACAAGCTCCAGTCAGCAAATTCTTTTACGCCATAGTATGGCTCGCTGTTATCGCCACGTTTCTCGCGCGCTAGGTCAGATGCTGCAGCCTCGCGCACTCCGAGGTGAAACGATAGCAACCCATTATCGCTGATTTTTGTGATGTCCATAATGCCCTCCTAGTTGAACTACCCATACCTCACTGGATTAACAAAGCAATGACTAAAGACCAGCGCAGCGCTGAGGCGAAGAAATACCGCGCGCTTTATAAGTCAGCCAAGTGGCAACGCATTCGTGAAGCCCAGCTTCGAATACAGCCTTTGTGCGAATATTGCCTTCAATCGGAAGTCGTTGAGCCCGCCACCATCGTTCACCACGGCGAAGGTGGTCACAAGGGCGATGAACATAAGTTCTGGACCGGACCTTTCGTGTCGCTATGCAAAGAGCACCACGACCGCGATGCGCAGCGCGAAGACCTCGGTCAGAGGGTGATCAGATTCGACGCCGAAGGCTGGCCCATTGGGTGATGTGACCGAAAATACACCCCCGGAGGGCTATCTCAGTCTCTCCGGCCATCAGCCATCGGGAACCGGCGATGGGCGAGAACGCACACGCAACCAATTCAGATGTTGAGATGAGGATTTCATGGCTAGACCCAGAAATCCCCTCGCCAAGGCGGAGGCGGAGGGGAGAAACGTTACGCACCCGACCCGCTTCAAGGGACGGAAAGAACCGAAAGCGGCTGCCGATATCGGCAAGGCACCAAAGTGGATGAATGCCGAGCAGACCAAAGTCTGGAACTTGTTTGCGAAGGAACTGCCTTGGCTGAATGGTTCCCATAGATCGCTGCTCGAAATCGCCACCACGATCCGAACGCGCGTTATCGCAAATGAGGAAGTCGGCGTGCAAGCGTTGAACCTTCTGCGGCAGTGTCTCGGTCAAATGGGTGCGACGCCATCCGATGCGACAAAGGTCTCCATGCCAGATAGCGGCGAGGAAAAGGACGATTTGGTAGATGACTAAGACGCCGGCGCTTGACCGCGTGAATACTTACGCGCGCGCCGTGCTCGATGGTGTTGAAGTTGCGGGGCCGCATGTTCGGAACGCCTGCCAACGCCATTTCGACGATCTGGCGCAAGCGCATGCACGCGGTTATTTTTGGGATGACGCTAAAGCCAATCGTGCGATGCGGTTCTTCGAAGAGCGACTGAAGCTGAACGACGGTCAGTTCGACGGTAAGCCGTTCAAGCTGCATGCCTCACAGGCTTTCAAGCTGGGCTCGATCTTCGGTTGGGTGGATTCAGACGGTAATCGTCGTTTTCGCCGTGTCTATATCGAGGAAGGCAAAGGTAACGGCAAGTCACCCTTTGCAGGTGGCCTCGGCCTCTATGGGCTGATGTCAGACGGCGAGGCGGGCGCGCAAATTTATGCAGCCGGCGCGAAAAAGGAGCAGGCCCAGATCCTTTTCCAGGATGCAGTTAAGATGGCAAGGGCGGCTCCGAAGCTTTCAAAACGGATCACCTTCAGCGGCGGCATTGGACGCGAGTTCAACATCGCCTTTCTTGAGAAAAAGGCATTCTTTCGCCCGATTTCCAAGGATGCAGGTAAAACCGGCAGTGGCCCCCGACCGCACTACGCTTTGTGCGATGAGGTGCACGAACATCCTGATCGTTCAGTCATGGAAATGCTTGAGCGCGGTTTCAAATTTCGACAGCAGCCGCTTCTTTTCATGATCACTAACAGCGGCAGTGACCGAAACAGCGTCTGCTGGGAAGAGCACGAGCACGCGGTACGGGTAGCGTCCGGCACGAAAACGCCTGACGCCGACTTCAGTTATGTCGGTGAGGTGATCGACGACACGACATTCGCCTATGTCTGCGCTCTGGATAAGGGTGACGACCCGCTTGAGGATCAGTCTTGCTGGAAGAAGGCTAATCCGCTTCTTGGTGTGATTTTGACCGAGAAGTATCTGGCTGGTGTAGTTGATCAGGCCAAGCAGATACCGGGCAAACTGAACGGCATTCTTCGGCTGCATTTTTGCGTCTGGACCTCTGCCGACAAGGCTTGGATGCCACGCGAGACTGTCGAAGCCGTTATGGATGACTTCGACCCGGTCGAAGAGCATCGCGGTAAGCAGTTGTTCCTTTCCGTGGATTTGTCCGCCGCGCGCGATATGACAGCCCTTGCTTGTGCCGTCAAAACTGGCACTAAGACCATGGAGCGTGAAGACGGCAGCACAATCGAACTGCCCACGTTCGATGCATGGATCGAAGCATGGACACCAGCGGAAACGCTGAAAGCCAGAGCCCTCGCCGACAAGGCACCGTATGACGTGTGGGTAGAGCAGGGGTTTCTGAACGCCTCACCTGGAAAGCGAATTCGGTTCGACTTCGTCGCACAGCGGGTCGCGCAATTGTCGCAGGAATTTGACATAGAGGGCATCGCATACGACCGATACGCTTATGACAAGTTCCGCGAGGAACTGGACGCAATCGGCGTTGAAGTCGAGCACATCCCGCATCCACAGGGCGGCAAAGTTCGCGCGAAAGCCAGCGAAAAGAAGATCGAAGCGGCGAAAGCAGCCGGCTTACACGAGCCTAGAGGCATGTGGATGCCTGGCTCAGTCACCGAACTGGAGAACGCCATAATCGACGGTCGCGTCAGACTTCGGCGCAATCCAGTGCTCATGACTGCGCTGATGGGCGCCACCTTTGATCGCGATCCGCTTGATAACCGGTGGTTCGTGAAAACCAAGGCATCGGTACGCATAGATACTGCCGTGGCACTAGCCATGGTTACGGGTTTTGCAGCCGATACACCTGTCGAGGTCAAGTCCTCGCTATCACCATGGGACGACCCAGAATTTACTCTAACGAAAGTAGCCTCATGAGGATATTCCCGCGGTTCTCGCGTTCGCGACGAGAAGCCGATATTGAGCAACGCGCCAGCCCTGAAAACGCTGGTGTACCGGTGAGTGCTGAAAATTTCCTAGCTTACTTTGGCGTTCAACCGGTCAACCTTCCATCTGTCACGATCGAAAGCGCCTTGACCGTGCCCGCGGTTCTTGCTGCGGTTTCGTTTCTTTCCCGCACAATGGCCGCGTTGCCTCGTCACGCATATCGTGATGGCAAAGGTGGTTCCAAGCGTCTGGGCGGTAAGCTTGAGACCATTGTGAACACAGCCCCCAACTCGGATATGGGCGCTTTCAAGTTCTGGCAGTACTTTTGGCAGCAGGTTTTTACTGGCGGCCGTGGTCTGGCTTGGATCGAGCGATCGGGAAAAGAAGTTTTGGCTTTGTGGCCGATGGACCCGACCAAAACCACCGTCAAGCGAAAAGGTCTGGCTGTTGTCTACCGATTTGACAACAAGGAATATCCAGCCGCCGACGTCATAGACGTGCCGTTCATGTTGCGGGCCGATGGAATTCGACATTTCGGCCCTATTGCTCAGGCAGCCAAGGCGATTCAGCTTGCCATCGCCATGAATGACTACGGGTCGAACTTCTTCGCCGGCGGCGGCGTTCCTCCTCTAGCTTTAGAAGGCCCGCTGCCTCAAGGCGGGGCCGCCATGCAACGGGCGATGGGTGATATTCATCGCGCAATTGACGAAGCCCGAAAGAGCGAAAAGCCGATCTTTCCAATGCCGCCCGGCCACAAGTTGACCCAAGTCGGCTATGATCCTGCCAAGGGTCAGATGATTGACGCCCGCCGCTTTCAGGTCGAAGAAATCGCCCGCACATGGCAACTTCCACCGGTATTCTTGCAGGATCTAACTCATGCGAGTTTTTCGAATGCAGAACAGCAAGATCTGCATCTCGTCAAGCACCTGATCATGCAATGGGCCAAGGCGCTCGAAGACGAAATGAATCTGAAAATCTTCGAGGTTGCGGGCGGCACTCGCTACATCCGCCACAATCTGGATGGGCTTCTCCGTGGTGACTTCAAGAGCCGCATGGACGGTTATGGGGTGGCAATTCAAAACGGTATCCGGACACCAGATGAAGTGCGTTCTCTGGAAAACTTGCCAGCAAAGGGCGGGGCGGCGGATCAGCTTCATATTCAGGGCGCCACCGTCCCGTTGGGTACGCAACCGGCGATCGCTCAAACACCTGCCAATGACAATTCTGTTGAGGAAAATGCTGCAGCATGACCGAAATTGAAAAACGTAGCGGGTCTCTCGGCGTAGAGACCCGAGCAGAGGACAGTAAACGTGTGCTGACCGGATACGCGATTATCTGGAATAGCAATACGACCATCGGCGACTATTTTGTCGAGCGGATAGCACCGGGCGCATTTTCTGGGTCGATCGGCGGCGACATTCTGGCCCTTCTGCACCACGATTCTGGTCGTGTGCTGGGTCGGACCAAAAGCAACACGCTTAGGCTGAAGGAAGATGCCCGCGGGCTTCACGTCGAAATCGATGTGCCCAACACCACCGACGGTAACGATCTATGGGAACTGGTAGAGCGCGGTGACATCACGGGCATGTCCTTCGGAATGCGGGTAACGAAGCAAGAATGGGACGATACAGGCGCAATACCTCATCGCACCATTCTTGAGGCGGAGCTTTTCGAAGTCACTGCCACTCCCACCCCCGCTTACGAAGACACTCATCTGGCGAAACGCTCGTTAGATGCGTGGCGAGCCGAGGCTGATGCGACTATAGCGCGGCGCCGAGATGAAAATCGAACGGCAGCCGCCCGCCGTATAGCTGAGAAACGCGCCTCTTTTGAGCAGCGAATTCGCGGCATCGCCTGATGTCGTGACCATTACCCGGCATGCCGGAGGGTCTGCATAGCAGGCCAGAGCAAAACCGTTATCTTCAAGGAAAATCTAATGTCTCTTACCGAACTGCACGAGCAGCGCGGCCGTCTGGTCACGCAGGCTCGCGAAGCCCTCGACGAAATCAAGTCGAACACCGACGAAGCGCGATCCTCTGAACTGACCGAGCGCCATGACCGCATCATGACGGAATTTGATAAGATCGAAAATCTTATCAAGCGCGAGAAGACTCTCGCTGAAATTGAAGCGCGCGCAGCAGATGAGCGAGCACGACAGCGCCCGATTTCCGATTCCGAAGGTCGCGGTAGCGATGTCGGCGACGAAATCGAATATCGTTCCGTTTTCTATAAATTCCTCGCGAACAATGCCGATATCGGCGAATTGTCGGGAGAAGAGCGCGCCGTTCTAAAGCGTGGCGTTCAGCCCGCCGCTGAGACCCGTACCCAGGTAACGGCGACCAACGCCGCTGGCGGCTACACCGTACCAGTCGAGCTCGCCAACGAGATCGTCAAGTCTATGAAGGCTTGGGGCCCGATGTACGATGAGGACATCGCGACCGAGATCGTTACTTCCGCAGGCAATCGTATCAACATTCCGACGGTTGATGACACGGGTGTCGAAGCTGAAAAGCACACCGAAGGAACGCCTTTGACCGACGATGGCGGCAAGGACGTGACGTTCGGTCAGAAGAACCTTGACGCGTTCGTTTACGACACTGAGTTCGTTAAGTTCTCCATGGAACTTGCACAGGATTCCATTTTCAGCGTTGAAGCCCTGCTTGGCCAGCTTCTGGGCGAGCGCCTTGGTCGTATTGCAAACAAGCAGCTGACCATCGGCACCGGCACTGACAGCCCGAACGGTCTCGTCACCGCGTCTTCGCTTGGCAAGGAAACGGCTGCCTCGGCGGCGATCACTTCTGACGAACTGATTGACCTGCTGCATTCGGTCGACCCAGCTTATCGCCAGAGCCCGAAAACGCGCTGGATGTTCAACGACCTTACCTTGGGTTCGGTTCGTAAGATCAAGGATAACGAAGGTCGTTACATCTGGTCGATGGGTGACATCACGAAGGGCGAGCCCGGCACCCTGCTTGGCTATCGATATAGCATCAACCAGGCAATGGCTGGCATCGGCGCGGGCAACAAGCCAATCGTGTTCGGTGACTTCGGCAAGTACTTTGTCCGAAAGGTCGGTTCTCCGGTGATTGGCGTTCTTCGCGAGCGCTTCTGGCCGGATCTCGGCATTGCCGGCATCATCCGCTTTGACGGTGAGCTCGGCGATACCGCTGCGGTCAAGCATCTCGTAAACGCTGCATCTGGCGGCTAATCAATCTTCGGGGCGGTTTATCCGCCCCGTTCCTTTTGGGGGACGCTCATGAAAATTACGATTACGACCAGTCTGTCAGGGCCGACCTACACGCTCGAACCTGGCGCCGTCGCCGACTTTGCCGAGGCCGAAGCGATCCGCCTCATCAAAGCTGGTTTTGCTATTCCCGCTACAGATGATGGCGAAGTCGAACGTGCTGTGAAATCCGTTCCCAATGGGGAGAAGCGCGAGAAGCGAGGCCGATCGAATGTGGTATCCATATAAGGTCGCGCAAGGTCCGACGGGCGATGTCATCGCGCTTGAAGATATAAAGCGCCATTTGAATGTGATGCACGACGATGATGACGTTTACATCCGATCGCTCATTACGGCCGCATCTGACTTTGTTGAGAAGTATTGCGGGATCGTCGTCGCCGGGCAAAAAATCGAAGCGTCCTGTGACGCTTTTTCCGACATGTCTCGTCTGTCGGTTGGTCCGGTAACAGAAGTCGATAAGATCGAATATATCGCTCCCGACGGATCGAAGAACAGCGTAAGCGTTGATGCATATGTTTTGAATAGCGACGGTGTCGAGCCATCAATTGTACCGGCATACGGAAGCCACTGGCCGATTGTTCGGCCGGGCTCTCGTGTATCGGCCACCCTGAACGCAGGTTTCAATCCACTTCCAGCATCTATTCGTCACGCCATGCTGTTGTGGATTGCCGATGCTTACCTCGTTCGGGCTAACAGTGCGACGGTCGAATGGTCGGCTTTTGACAGCCTGCTTTGCAACTACCGAAGAGGTCGATAATGGCCGACACGAAGTTTCGAGCTGATGCAATCGGCCAGTTGAACGCCCGCATCACCTTTGCCAAACGTATCGAGATTGACGATGGCTTCGGTGGGACACGCGGTGAATGGGTTGACCAGTTTACCGTACCGGCACGTTTGAAACCGAAGTTTGGCGGCAATGCCGAAAGTCTCGTGGCATCAAGGCTGGTTTCAAAGCAGCCCTATAACTTGACGATCTACAGCAGTGCAGCGGCAAGACAGGTAACGGCCTCATGGCGAGCCTATGATGCTCGAGCGGGCAAGACTGGCGAAAACCCCAATCGCGTTTTTGGCATCAAAACCATCGTTAATCCCGACGAGACAAACCGGTTTCTCGAAATGCTGGTTATCGAAAATGAGGTCGCCTGATGGTGGTTCGTGCGAAGCTTAAGCGCACCGATCTGATGAAGAAGATTCAGCAGATCGCGCCGAAGGCCATTGAGAAAATGGCCGAGGCCCAAATGCAGGTTGCTGAAGAAGTTGCCGAAGCCATCAAGGCGCGCGCGCCCGAGCGAGCGATTGGAGGCGGGACATACAAGAACAGCATTCATGCCGCGCGACAGCGCGATAATCCTGACATGGAAATCTTCGGCGCCCGCAAATCGACTGACCCTAACGCGGTAGGCGTCTACGGCGCATACATATGGCGGTTCTTGGAATACGGCACCAAAGCCAGTGCTGGCACTGCGGCCCGCGTTGATCGTCGATACAAGTCCGGCACCGTTATGACGCAGGCCAAGGGCGCTCATGCCGCCACTCCTGCGCAGCCGCATATCTTCCCAGTCTGGCGCGGCATGCGGAAGAAAGCCGTCAGACGCATTCGTGCGGCGATGAATAAGGCGATCAGAGAGGCCATGAAGAAATGAGCGATAGCGAAAGTCTGGAATTGCAGGGCGCTATTGTTTCTCGTTTGAAAGCATGGCCAGACCTGCAAGCACTCGTCGGTGCCAAGATCTACGACATCGTGCCGTCCGACACGACGGCACCTTACGTCGAAATCGGTGATTTTGACGACCATCGAGACGACAAAACCTGCGTATCGGGCCGGACGATATACGTCACATTGCACATATGGACGAAAGCTCCGGCTGGCAGCAGCCGGGCAGAAACGAGCCGGATCGCGCGGGCTATGGAAGGCGCGCTCACTGAAGCCAGCCTGACGATGCCGTCATATCGGCTCGTTTCATTGGACCACACCCGAACGCAAATCTTCAAGGATCTGGATGACGCCCATTTTCATGGCGTCGTCGAGTTTACCGCCAGGACAGAACGCCTGTCCTAGCCCACCTCCCAAAACAAGACAGTTCAACCACAGCCCGCCACTTCGGCGGGCTTTTTGCATTTAAGGATATCAAAATGGCAGATGGTCAGCAGATCGGCCGCCTTCTTCTCATCCAGATTGGCGACGGCGCGACTCCCGAAGTTTTCACGAACCTCTGCGGCTTGCAGACGCGTTCGTTCAATATGTCGGCCAACTCCGTCGACACCACGATCCCAGATTGCCAGAATCCCGGCGCAACGCCGCAGAAGACTGGCGTCCCCGGGATCAAGCAGCGCACCTTTACCGGCTCCGGCAAGTACGTCGCCGGTGCGAATTCGGCTTACTTCGTTAGCAAGGTAAACGACGCTGCGATTTTCAACGCGATCGTAATTGTTCCTGGCCTTGGCTCATATGAAGGCCCGTGGTTCGTGACGGACTTCGAATTATCCGGCGAGCAGGAAGGCAATATGGACTTCAGCGCTACTTTTGAGGCGGCAGGCCCGTTGACTTTCGAAGCTGAGGTATAACATGGAGCTTCCGGTTAACGGAGCTCGCGGCGAAGTCGGCGTCACCATCGGTGGCGTCGAAATCGTCCTCGCGGCGACCATGGGCGGACTAGCGGCTGTTTCTCAAGAGCTCGGCTGCAAGTCCATGAACGAACTTTTTGCCCGACTGTCAGAAGCCGAGATTAACGCTGCAATTGTCGGCCTTCGACACCTGACGGTGCATGGCGACGCAGCAGCGGCGATCGAACGATTGAACCTGAGCCATTTCGCCTCGCTCTCCACTGCATTTCAGGGTGCGCTAGCGCACCATTTTCAGGGCGACTCGGGAAACGGAAAGGCCAAGGGAAAAGCGTAGCTGCCGATTTCCCTTGGCTAGCGTGGCAGCAGGCAGCTTTCGGAATCCTGCGATGGACGCCGAAAACATTCTGGAACTCGTCTCTGACCGAGTTCCTTGCCGCACTCGATGGCTTCACGGAAGCCCGAGGCGGGAAGAAAAACGCAGAGCCACCGACCGACGCGCAGATGGATGATCTGCTCAAGAAATACGGAAAACCCAAGAAGCCCGCCTAGTGCGGGCTTTTTCTTTTTTAAGGAGAGCCGCGTGGCCGAAGAAAACACCGATATTATTCTATCCATTTCCTCAGATGTCGCATCGATGCGACGTGCGCAGAAGCGAATGGAAGAAATGCTGAACTCTATGGGCAGGAGTTCCGACAGCGCCTTCAATAAAATAGCAGACCGGGCAAATGCCGATATGCGCCGCATTGAGGAGGGCGCAATCAAGCTTCGCCGCCAGCTCGACGCGACATTCCAGAAATCGTTCGGCGGCAGCTTAAATAAAGGACTGGCTGCGGTCGGCTCCGTCTTGGGTACAAACGAGGTCCGCAAGTACGCAGACCAATGGACGACTGCCGAAAACATGTTGAAGGCAGCGACCGCTGCCACGGGCATGCAAACGCGCAGCTTAAAGGAGTTGCGTGCCGGCGCAGATGACGCGCGTGTTTCCGTCGAAGATTATGTGTCCTTGTATGGCCGATTTATTCGTTCGGCATCTGGCGTGGCCAAGTCCGAGAACGAAATTGCGCTGGCCACAAATCTTGTATCGAAAGCGTTCAAGGCCGGTGGTGCTTCTGCGCAAGAGCAGGCCGCATCGATCATCCAGCTCGGCCAGGCGCTCGGCAGTGGCGTTTTGCAGGGTGATGAACTGCGCTCGCTGCGTGAAAACGCGCCTATCGTCGCCAAAGCCATCGCTGACGAATTCGGCGTGACGGTCGCCAAGCTCAAGGATCTAGGCGCGGAAGGCAAGCTCACGTCTGACCGAGTGTTTAGAGCGATCATCAATGCTCAGAAGACGATTGAAGCGCAGTTCGCCGCGACGAATGCCACGATCAGCGATGGTATGACGGCGATCAACAACGCCATGCTCCAGTATATTGGCACAGCTGGTGACGTCACCGGAATTTCGGCCACCGTATCGCGCGCCCTGATTCTGATTTCGCAGAATTTCGACCAAGTAGCAGACGCGGGCATGCAGCTTGCCGCGGTTCTGGCCGGCGTGCTCGTCGGTCGGTCTTTGGGTGGCATGATCCGGACGCTTGGCACGACGACAGCGGCTCTCGTCAAGTTTCATCAGGCGGCGAAAGCTGCACAGGGTGCGATGGGACTAGTGCAAGCTATGGGTGGTCTTGGCGCCGCAGCTGGCCCGCTTGGTGCGATTATTGGCGGCGCCCTCGTGCTGGCGGTAGGCAATTATACCGTCAAAGCCATGGAAGCTCGAAAGAATTCCGACACTCTTCGCGCAGAGATGGAGAAGATGGGCCTCGCAGCGCCAAAGGCTGCGGATGGGATCGATAAGGCGGCAGAGTCGCTCGATAAGCTCGCTGACTCTGAGAAGGTGCGGAAGCTTAAGAATATTGCCAGTGAGCTTGAGCGGTTGCGGAAGGGCGGATCTCTAAGCAAAGTTTTTGGCCAAGGCGATGAGCTCGATGCAATTTCAATCGATGCGATGCTACCTCTGCGCGGCGGCGCTGGTTTTTGGTCGACTTCCGACGCCGATAAATCCGCCCGTCAAGAAATCGCGAACATCATTGCCGATTTCCAAAACTTTGCAATCAACGCGGACAAAGTCAAAGAACGGCTTCAGGCTATTAATGATCAGCCCGTCAGCGATTCCGTAATCGAGCTTGGCAGACGCGTTCAGGAAACAGTCGATAAGATATCCGGCCTCCTAGCCATGTCAACGCGCGTCGGCGAAATGCCCGGCATTCAGGAAGCCGAGCAGCGGGTTCTGGAGTTTCGCGATCAACTGGAAAACTTGCGCCAGCAGGAATTCATTGACGATCAGCAGAAGGCGCAACTTCAAGGAATTATTGATAAGCTCCTTGACACTAAAACTGGTGCCGGTGAAGCGGTTACCGCCATCAATAGCTTGTCTAACGCTAACCCCAGTATCAGTGGCTTTCTCTCTACAATGGAGCAAGCGATCGTTACTTTGGGTGGTGTATATGACGCTGCCGTAAAAGCCCGCAAGGCTATGGCCGCTGCCTACCCAAAGGGCCCCGACGAAGCAAAAGCCACAAGCTCCGCCAACGATCCCTTCATCATTCAGCGGAAAAAAGAAAACGCAGCCGCTGCTGACTTCGAGAAAAACGCCACCCGGCGAGCTGGTCTGACTAAGGATCAACTAGCGCTCGAAACGAAGCTCGCGGATGTCCGCAAGCGCCTACAGGCCGAGGGAGTTACGACGCCCGACGAAGCTATGGTCAAGCGCATCGCTGACGCCGAACTGGCTGGTGAAAAGGCTCGATCCAAGGAAGGCAAAAAGCCGAAGGACGTTAAGAAGTCCACCGACCAGAAGATCGACAGCGACATTCAGGCCGTAAAAGACCGCACGGAAGCCTTGCGGCTTGAAGCCGAGATGGTCGGAAAGTCCACTGCCGAGCAAGAGAAACGCCGGATCGCAATGGATCTTGAGCAGGCCGCTCTGGCGAAGCTGAAGGACGAGGCGATCAAAAAAGGCCAGACTGACCTGTCGAACATAAAAATTTCGGCAGATCAGCGGGCCCAGATCGACCAGGTTGCTGAAGCCTATGGACGGGAAGCGGCTGCTTTACAGTTAGTTGAAGACCGGCAACGTCGATCAGAGCAGGCCGCCAATGACTTTTACGAGTCGTTCAAAAGCAGCACGATCGGCGCAATAACTGGTGCAAACAGTTTGGCGGATGCGTTGAAGAACATCGGCAACAGGTTGGCCGAACTGTTCCTGAATGCCGGTTTTGATGCTCTGTTTAAGCCGTCGTCGAACGGCATGGCTGGCGGCGCATTCGGCGGCTTCTTTAACAGCATCGGCAGTTTGATCGGGCTGAAAGACGGCGGCCAGATACCTGCCTATGACAGCGGCGGCCGTATTCGTGGTCCTGGCGGACCTCGTGACGACAAGGTGTTGCTATGGGGCTCGAACGGCGAGTTCGTAATGAACGCTGCTGCGACGCAGAAGTGGCTGCCAGTTCTGGAAGCCATGAACGCCGGAAAACTCCCACAGCTGCGTGACGGCGGCGGCGTTGGCTTTTCTGCACCACGAATAGCTTCAGCGTCGATTCCTGTTCCTAGCATCCCTAGTGTTTCGCAGCTTGCCGGTAATTCCAGCGTCGATAACTCGCGCACCGATAATTCGGTGAGTGGGCCGACCATCAACGTGACCGTCAACGGTGCCACCGGCAATGCCGAAGTATCATCCATGGTGCAGGAAGGGATCGCAAAGAGCATGATGGCTTGGCAGCGATCGCCTCATTTTGCGAATGCAGTTTCGCAGGGTGTCAAACAAGCCAATAGCCGCGGAATGCTGCGACGCTGAATTAAACATGGGCGGTCTTCGGGCCGTCCTTTTCTTTTTGGAGATAGGGATGAATATCTACTTTGTTACGCCCGCGCCGGCGCAGGGTGGCGATATTTGCGTACTACAAGACGACGAGAAGACGCCGATCATGGGCTTTGCCTCGGTGGACGATGCAGAAGATATGGCCCAGCGCATGGCACGTCGCTATCCAGGTTTGCAGTTCTGGGTGCTGGAAGGCACGGCCACGAAGGCATTCATCACTGATCCGTTGCCGGTACGGGAATGTGCTCCCACTGTGATGGAGTTCTGATATGGCCGAAACCCTTCCCGAAGGCTTGAATTATCAGGCAAGCCCATTGAAGCTGAACCGCTCTGTTTCAACGTCTCGTTACGGCGATCGGGCGGTGTCGTTCATTGAGAACGGCGATCCGTTTTGGAGTTGGACCGCAAGTATAATCTCGCTGAGCCCTGCCGACCGAAAGCGGCTTGAGGCGTTTTCAGATCGCTGCCGCGGCGGCATGGTCACGGTTCACTATACCCCGAAAGACGCATGTATTCCGCAAGCCTATTGGGGTGACGCCAATAACCCAGCAATCACCGGCACCGCGACGTTAGCCGCGATCAATGGCAATACTCTAACGCTGAATGGCGTTGCAGTCGGTCTTAAGCTGATGAACGGCGATTTGATCGGTTTCTCGGTCGGTGACTACCGCTTCATCGCTCGCATCGTCGCGAATGCCACTGCGGTCAGTACGAGTTTGCAGGTGAAGATCGAGCCGTTTCTGCCTTCATATATCGGCGTCGGCTCTACGGTACGCTTCAAGAATCCCGTCATGAATATGCGTATGCTGCCGAACAGCTTGGAAATCGGCAACGGCTTTTTCCCCGATGCATCATTTCAGCTTGTTGAAGTGCCGAAGTAGTCAGTCTGCAAAAGGAGCCATGCAATGAACACACCTGATCTGAAAGAATTGATCGTCGCAACCGACGAAGAAAACGACACATATACGCTGCGCGTTGACGACAATTTTGAAATAGCGGTCGCGCGGAAGCGAGTTGACCAGCCGGACGGTTCAATCATCATCGAAGAAACCGATGCGCATAAAAGCTTTAAGATGTATATCCAATGAGTCTGTTCTTCATGGGCTACAAGCCCGGTGCTGGTGGCGTGCTGAAAATCCTCAAGTACGATACTGACGACCCGCTGACCTTATCCAACGACGCCTATAACCGGTATTTCTTCAATTCCGAAACGCAGAACTTGTCCTATATCTGGGACAAGTTCTATTTTCAGACTGGCTTCAATCCTGCAGTTTATCCTTCATCGGATGGCGTGAATGGCAATCTCTACGTCATCGAAGGTTCGTCTGCTTCACAGGCGCGCAGGGCAATGACTGTCCAAAATTACTATAATGGACAGGATCGCGTCGATGGCTTCATGTACTATGAGATTTTTGCTCGCTTCCCTGACATGCCTATTGTACCGATTTATGAAGCGAAACTGATGGATAGTGCAGGTAGGGTGCGGGTCGGGCACATCGATAGCCCGGATGGCAATAAGGGCCGCGAGCAGACGGTGCGCACCTACAATTCGGATATCTGCTACGCGGAGCCGGGAGCAACTGGAACGGGCGGCAATAGCATTCGTGGTTTCAGAAGCATTCACCCCGATCTTAGATATACCGGCTGGGTTGGGCGCATTAATACAACCCCGTCGCCCTATTCGTCTATTGTGTCCAACACGGACAGCGGCGGTTACTATCGGGCTTTGACTTGCCAATGGGATTTGCCCGCTAACAATGCGCCCATACCCGCACCGAATGCCACACCTGTGCCTGGGCAGGAAATGTTGCGACTAAGTCCATCGCTTGCCGCGTTGACCAGACGCGGTTTTGACGTGAGTACGGCATCACCTCGTCAGTGCATATTTACCAGCAATCGTGTTCCGAACATGTGCGTGATGATGGGGCAAACTAGCCTTATCCAGCCAAACACGTCGGTATACGTCCCGCGCACAACTGACTTCCCACTGCATGAATCGATGTTCGTTGACACAATCGTGGCTCTGCATGGCCTGGATTTTACGATCCCTGCGGTCGATCGCACGGCGAATAAGACCGGGCGACAGATGAAGGTCTTTTACAAGATCGACCCGAATGGCATAACCTTCAGCGTGGAAGGCGACTATGCGGTTTACGTTCGTTATATGGTCTATGCGACCAATACAGACGGGTTCTCGACTGGCGGTGGAAGCGTCATGCGAAGGCTGTCCAGCGGCGATGTGCAGATCAAGCGACCAGGATCAAGCGATAGCAATCCGACCGGCAATGATATTCTTGTCGACACTCGCTTTCCGTCGGTGCGGGTGATGAAAGAGGATTGGATTCCAGCTTCATCTTTCTCGACGGCGAATGTTGTCGATAGCCAATATGGATCGCACGCGGCAATCGTGACCTTCGACGGATCAGGACAGTTCATCTTCCCAAAGGTGATGTGCAATTGGCCCGCACGGATAACGCAGGGGCTTCATCAATATGTTCGATTGCCAAATACGAACGCTTGGCAGCCGACCAATCAGTCCTGCGTAACAGTCGTGCAAGGCAACCGGATCGTCATCCACATAAGCCCCGGCGCTCCCACGACAATCGATACTGGGACTGGTGGTTTCGCCTACACCCTGCCAGATCCTACCGGCGTCCGTTACTACATCCTCAGCGCTACGACGAAGAATTAAGAGGCGCCCTTCGGGGCGTCTTTTCACCGCAATGTAACTCATAATATTGGCCTTAACTCATTTTCCAGCAGCTGTTATGTTTCGGGTGCGGAGGGACCAAATGACCGAATTGACACTTAAAGCGACCCACGATCACCTCGTAAAAGTTGCGTCTACAAAAGATCCTCTAAAAGCTATTTCCGAATTTGTCTGGAATGCCTTGGATGCTGATGCGGATGAAGTATCAGTCGATTTTCAAACCAACGCTCTTGGAGGAATCGAGGCAATTGTCATCCGAGACAACGGCTCGGGGATTTCTCGTCAACGGGCACAAACGTCGTTTGAAAACCTCGGCGATTCTTGGAAGTTAAAAGTTCGCCGTACAAATCGTTTCTCGAGAGCAATGCACGGGAAAGCCGGTCAGGGCAGGTTAAAGTTTTTCTCTATGGCGCATAAAGCTGCTTGGAAATCGGTCTATCAAGAAGATAAAGAACTGATCGGCCTCGTGATCCGAATATCTTCTGATGCACTTCACAAAGCGGAGGTTGATCCGCAGCCGCTTACTGAAGAAACATCCACCGGCACCGTGCTCACTCTGTCTGGGCTAAAGGATACCTTCGACTGGTTGCTGGGTCATGAGGCTCGACTTCAATTCAGTATGGTTTTTGCCCCGTATGTTATGCAGTATCCCAATGTCAAAATTTTCTTTGCAGGCCATCTAATTGATCCGAATGTTGTCGTTGATGAATCGTGTGAACTACAAACTGTAGCGGTTGTTTGTCCTAATCGAGCAGTGCGGGACCTTTCAATTCGAGTTATTGAATGGAAATCGAAATCGGAAGGCCGACGAATACATTTAGGTGGAGAAAAGGGGATCGTTCTTGGTTCTCAGCCGGCGAATATCACCGCGCCTGGTTTTGATTTCTCTGTGTACGCGTATTCTCAATTCTTCGAAGAACTAGCCAATTCCAACTTGCTTGATCTGGAAGGTTTGGCCGATCCAGATTTTGGAGCTGTGTTGGAATACATACGTTCTACGGTCGGTGATTATTTTCGAACTCGGCAAGCGGAACGTTCAGCATCCCTTATCCAAGATTTAAAGAACGCGGGGATTTATCCTTATACTGACGATCCGCAAACGGCTATTGAACGTAAGGAAAGAGAAGTCTTTGATATTGCCACACATGCTGTTTCAAGTTACTCAACAGCGTTCAAAAAAGCTGACAATCCTTTAAAAAAAATCACTCTCAGTTTGTTGCGAGAAGCTGTCGCTCACAACCCGGAATCAGTAACCCGAATACTGAGAGCCGTGTTTGATCTTCCTAAAAGCCGACAAGACGATTTTTCCAGTTTGTTAAAGAGGACAGAATTGGGTCATATCATTTCGGCGTCCAGCCTAATAGCTGATCGCGTCGTAACGCTTCGTGTATTGCACGACATGGTTTTCGATCCCAAGCGGAACTTGACAGTCAAGGAGCGGGGCGAACTGGACGCGATAGTTCGGGATAACACTTGGATTTTTGGAGAAAGTTTTCATTTTACGGTCGCAGAAGCTGGGCTAACGAGAATTATGCAGCGTGTTGCTGATGATCTTGGAATTACACTAGACAAAAACAAGCGCCTTAAAAAGCCTGATGGAAAAACAGGACGGCTCGACGTTTTTATGGGGCGATCGGTTCCGCATCCAGACCCAAAACACCGTGAATACCTTGTGCTGGAACTGAAGCGGCCCAAATTGGTGATCAGTAGAAAAGAATCGGATCAGATCGAAGATTATGCGAACGCTTTAGTAAATCTTCCAGAATTTAAAGGGACTTCTACCTCTTGGAACTTTTATCTTATCACAGGTGAATACGACGATACAGTCAATGGGCGCATTACTCAGAAGGATCGACCGGTTGGCGTTCTCATTGATCAGCCGAACTATAAAATATGGGTGAAGACCTGGAGTGAACTTATTCGCGATGCGGAAAGCAGACTACAATTCGTTCAGGATAAACTACAGGTCGAAGTGGATGCAGACGAAATTGAAGAGCGCATTCAAAATCTAAAGAAATCAATAATGCCATCGCCAGAAGATGGCGCTGAAATGGTTGAGAAAAACATGGCGGATGGTTGATTTCTGTTTAATTTATAGAAACAAAAAGCTCTCCAACCGAAGTTGGAGAGCTTCCTGCATTACATGCCGAAAAAGGCGAGGATCGAAGCCAAGCTGATCTTTAGATCAAACTTCAACCGAATCGTCTTAGTCGACTGGCTGGCTTCGAGAAGCAAAGAGGTATCCATATGGATCTCCCTATATCTCTGGGCGAAGTCCTTGATGAACCGCGTACCGCCCGCCAGACTTTATTGGGGGATTTCCTGTTTAGAAACAGCCCTGGTGGCTCCCCCAAGCGCGCGGCTGTCTCGTGTTGAGGAAGCTTTCGCCTAGCTGCCGATATAAGTCAATACATTATATCCAAGCCAATTTACCTATCCGCAAAGATCGCGCCAGTCTTTGCTGGGGCGGTTTTGGCTTACACACAAAGCGTTCAACGAGGAAGTCGCTATACCATAAAGCACGTGAAGACGAGAGCGGCAATTACGCCGCCCAATACTACGATACGATCTGAACAAGATCAATTTCTTCCCGGAGAGTCTTTTAAAAGGGTACTGCTAACACGCCCAGCCCCCCGCTGGGCGTGTCATGAAGCCTTATTCCATGTCAGGTATATCGCCGCACTGAAACAGAATAGCAGGCGGTCCATATTCTCCAGCGTCTGGATCTGCTTCGCGGCTCCACGCGACTACACCGACATGTTTGCCCTCCAGCGATTGCGCTGCACGTAACGCACGGCCCTCTGTTTCAAATGCCATGGGTTCGAACGCCGGAACCAACGCGCCGTCTCCATTACGGTCGAATGCTGCAACCACGATAAGCCGCGCATTGGTCATTTAATTTTACTTTCCGTCGGTGTTGAGATCCAACTCCGGATTTTTGTCCGCATTGGTCTGGCTCTTCTTTTTTGAGAGCCGGCCAGTCTTAGGTTCTACAGGGCGGTCAGGAGTGCTCGTAAACTTAATGGCCATAATCGTTTCAAATCTCAATTAGGAATGTTGCTATTTTGTTCTCGTTTCGCTTGTATGTCAGATATTTTTGCACATGTCCAACGGTTGCTAGAAGCATCGCATTGGTCAGCACCAAAAGAGCTCGCAGTGATGTATATGCGCATGAACCTTATTATCCTGGAAATCCGTCAAATATCGCAAATCGGATCATAACAAAGTGGTAAGCTCAACGCTACCGGCTTTTGCGCAAGCCCTTTTTTGAGGGTGGGGCCGTAATGCTCTCCATTTCATGGCGTTGTTTTCGCAATCGCAGCGTCTTGGCAACCCGCTCGTCTATTTCCGCGTCTAGAATTGTACGAACAGCTTTATTGGTGCGGGAAGCAACCGACTCCCGAGAGGAAGTTATTAGTTTGAAAAGAGTATCTTTTGTGAAGGGACGGCTTGGGTCTTGGGGCAATTGCTGTAATCCTTTTTGAAGTGAATAAAAAAGGCCAAGCAATGCTTGGCCTCAAAGCCGACTTCTTTCACTCGTGCCAGTACATCCGTGGTCACAAGAAAGAAGAAGCCTCATTTATGCTGCCTGCAAGTTACAAACAGTCATTTTCCCAGACTTGCGATCCTGTTCCAGATCATAGGTCAGTTTCTGGCCTTCATTGAGTGTATGGAAACCTGCGCGCTCAACTGCAGAAATATGAACGAACGCATCCAAACCGCCATTGTCGGGCTGAATAAAGCCAAAGCCTTTTGCTGCATTAAACCATTTAACTGTGCCGGTGTTCATGTGAACCCCTTTCATAGCAATATTGATAGCCGCGTTTGAAAAAACGCAGAGATGAAACGATTTTTTAAAGGGAGTTTTCGTTCAGCGCACGGTGCTAGTCGCGCATAGATCAAATCTCAGCAAGAAAATCTCGATGGTTATACTTTATCTGCTTTAATAAATTTTGTCAAACTATTAATATATTATGGTTCATTAAATTGACGAAAAATACCTAAATCGAATAATGTTTCCGTTGTTTTTACAGTGAAATAACGATTTCAAATTTAGTATTTGAGAGGCCCGGTGTGGGCGCCCTCAAAGGATATTTGTTAAGCTGCGCCATAGGCGGACGACACTTCCGTCTGTGGGCCTGGGCCCATTTGAACGTCGCCCATTACTCCAGCCATAAAATTTTTCAGAATTAACTCTGACTGGTCATAATGGGGCCCTGGCAAAGGCTTCATATGCGATGTCATATAACCAGCCTTGACAATCATCTGCTTTAGAATGCGATGGCTTGAGTGAAAATCGATATTACAGATATTGGAAGACATAGCGTCCTCCTTTCAAATTGCGGGCAACGGTAATTCAACCCGCGTCAGCGGAGCCCGTATCAATCAAATCGCTGACAACTAAGGGTGGGCGGATAGTGCCTATTTAGCAAGCGAACAATTAAGGTCACTTTGGGGCGGTGTATCCACTGTCCTGACGCAAACGGAACGATTTCGTCCGCGCTAGGCTGACCTCTACCTAAAAAGAACCCTGCGGCATCAAGGTGCGGGGTTGGAAGTCATATGCCATCGGCAAGCAAATTTTATTCCTCGTAAGGAGAAAATCAAGCCGCGATTCACTCGCTATGTTTTTTCTCTGCAGCCTCGAGGCGCGCCAAAAGCTTCGAAAACGGGTCTTCATTATTGTTGGAGAGCGTCACCCTCAAACCGTCTTTCAACGCCTCTGCTATAGCTTGCGATGGGATATCACGACGTCTCACGCCCGCAGCAAATCGTCTCGCCGAATGGTACAGTTTTGTAAGGTCTGTCATGTACCCAACGTCTTTATTATTTTCAGTGCAACAAACCCGTGGTGGCTATGTTCCAATAACAAGCACACCGAAATAAATACTCTGCAAAAGCCCGTGAAATCTCCCAACCGGTAAGGTCATGTTTGGCAAAGGAAGTGCTCACGCCGTGGGCGTCTACTCGGTTCGGAAAATTATGTAGGCACAAGAACTCAATTTGGCGCCGAAAAAACAACTTAAAATTAAAATACATAAATAAATCTCGCAAAAGTTGATGGCATTGGTGCTATAATCAAAATCCAACGCATAATTATGTGCGTTCGATCATTGAAGATCGGATACCATCATGAACAAGTTTGAATGGTTAAAGCCCGCACTCGGCGGCGCATCGGTTGGTGCCATTGCAGCAATTGCTATCGGGTTTTCCGTAGGTGGATGGGTCACACAAGGCACTTCTGAGCGCCGGATTGCATCCAACATATCCGACGGGGTGGCGCTTGCGCTGACACCTTACTGTCTTGAAAAATCAAGAAACGATCCGGCTGTTGTGAACATCCTGGCTGAGTTTAAGGCTGCCCCAGCTTACTCTCGCCGTACTCTTATTGAGAAGTCAGGTTGGGCCACACCGTTGGGAACAGAGCAACCCAACACCGCGCTGGCAACTGCGTGCGGCAACGAACTCGCCACGGCGCTTTAGTATGGCGGGGAAGCCTAATGAGGAGGCTATCATGAAAAAACAACGTAATCGTAACATTGGATTGGAAACTGTTTCTGTACGTCCACGGCACGATGAGGACACGACAGCCAGCAGAAGTGATCTCAGAAATGCTCATGAACAGATGACCTCTCCATCAAAGGATTGGACGCAGCTTGCGAACATTCTTCGGCGTTCTTGCGGTGGATTCTCACGTTCCCGGTCGCCGCGCCATTCTTTACCGAGGAGCAAACGCAATGGATAATGACACCACAGCTCTAGAACGAAAGGTTCTTGCACATGAGCAGATACTTCAGGTTCTCATCGGCCATCTAGCCGAGACCGAACCCAAATTTCTGGATCGACTTAAAGCAGTATTCACGCATCATCATATTCTTGGCCCCAATGAACAGAACTACGTTAATACAGCGCAGTATGCCGAACAATTCATTCACGAAATCGAGAAGATGCAAGGGTATAAGGCAACGCGTTGATTTTCTTCGGATCATGATTATCTGATAGGAGTTTTGAGCCGATTATTTCTAAATATCACGTGTTTGCTTGCACTTTAATTCGAAAAGGCGCACTGTTTATTATGCGCAGCTTTTGAAACGGGCGCTGTCGTTGGGAGAGAACGATCTCCCGCCCCAAAAATGAAGGGGGACACGCGATGTCTTCCGCTTCACATCTATCCTACTTTGGCCCTGAAGATTTCCCTTCGCTTCGTGCTTTCCTGCAACGTTCCGGATATTCGCTGGAGGGTTGCGAAAAGCCAGAGACTCGCCTGGAAGCCGCCAAACACCTTTGTGAAATTTTCAGCGACGGAAGCCAAGATCCTGTGCAGATGCTGGACATACTTTTGGCAATCCGCGCCCAACGGCTATCACAATCCAATCAAAGAGAACTGGAAGCCTGGGAGAATGAGGGCGGCTATACGATCCCGCAAGTCACTGCAAAATCCTTCGTCTTGCGATGGCCTCCTCGAAAGCGGCTCCGATTGAGGTTGGCCCATGGCTGATATTTTGCGTTCCCCAATATCAGGCATTGAGGTGAGAGAGCGAAGGATTGGGTCCCGCCGTAACCAGCTCTATCCCGCAATCCGGAATATTGTGCGGATAGAAAACAGGGTCCGCGAACCGTTCAGCGCGAGATGTTTAGCCAAACACATGCCCTCGACGCATATACCTTGGTTGAAAAGCTATTTGAGCTCTCATGCGGCAACGTCGCTTCGGGACCGAGAGGCATATTTCGTGAGGGTATGTCGGGGCTGGTATCGTCTCAATGACACGTGATCAATCTGGCGAGGAGCAATCGTCAGTCCAAAAATCGTTGGATCGTAAAGTGAGCGTGTATCTGATCGCGTTCCTCATAATATGCATCGATATCGGATTGGTCGTCTGGGTGCTCGGCTCCTACGTCTATTAATCACCAAGCAGTCATGCGAGGCGCTAAAACGTATGCTTTCCCACAAGAATGAAGTCTGCACTTCCGTGAATGCCGACGTTTTGTACGTCCACCCTCAGCAAACCATCGCCTTTTTCCGACGATAACTGAACGAGCTCGCTTGAATAAGCCTGCCGGAGCATGTCCATGCTTGCCCACATGACGCCTTTTGTAAACGTCCTCTCGCCTTCCGTGAGTACGGAAATACTGTAGCCAACAGAACCGAGACTTTTACCTTCGCAATACAAATTGCCTATTGAACTAAATGTAGACGTTGGCATGATTGTACCCCGATACGGCTGTGTCTCCTCACCAAGAAAAGTGGAAGACACAGCTATAACTAATGCCGTTTGGTTTTGATCATGTCATTGGCAGGAGTAGGAAAGAGACCTGCAACAACGTCTGTCGACGCAGTTTTCTCCTTGGCCTTATCTTTTTTTGGCTTTCTTATTTCTCGGTTACTTCTTTTTTGACCACGGGGCATTTTGAAAACTTTCTGTTTTTGAGGAATTAACTAATTCTTGCATACCCGACCAAGCCAGGGATGGTTCAAATTACCGCTGGAGATACTTCCACATTCTCACGGGGATGTTGCCGAGAAAGCTGCGACATCGCTCGCGATGGTGAGCGTACAGATTGAAATTCCTGAATGAGTAGCCTTGCTGCGGATATGTGAGCGGCACGGTTTTCTGCGGTGTCGTAAAGCCGATAGCCGGCGCGTCGCAGTATTTCACGCATCATTCGAAAGTCGGTAGGTCCAAAGTAGGGTTTGATAATTTTGGAAGACATTTCGTCCTCCTTGTATTGGGGCTGGAGTATGCACTCGCAACCGACAGCGCCCGTTTCAAAAGCTGTCGAGACATGCACCATGCGCTTTAAATTTGAGCAAAGCAACTGAGGCTGAATTGCGACGGCAGATCGGCTCAATCATTGCATAAAAAGCTACTTCATGTCCTCCACGGTGATGCGATAGGAAGTTTGCCGAGCCTGTGAATAGACCTCGCGAGCAGCATCGTAGATCAGTTTCCGTGAGGCGTCGAAGGCGGCAAGAAGCGATGATTCCGTCGCTGCAATGACGCCATTCTTCTCCAGGGCGGGCTTATCGATTAGAAATGGGACGGAGGTCATTCCATCGTAGCCGACAAATCGCACGCCCACCTCAAGATCATCGAAACTTCTGCTGGGGTTTGGAAATGAAAGGGCCATTACTTTTCGCTTTTTACTGCGTCGCCTTCGTCATCGCAACGATCGACGGCATTTGCCATTCTTCGATGTTTTTTGATAAATTGTGTCAGGGCGATCTGTAGCCGGCCTTCGTCACGTGTTCCCTCCTGAAATCGACGCGCCAGATAACGTGCAGCATCAGTGCGCAAATCTTGTGTGTCGCCGGGTTTGCGAGCCTCCCTTAGAAGTCGCGAAATCATAGTGATGTTTCTGGAATTCAACGCGATGGAAGACATTTCGTCCTCCTTTGTTGCGGGTCAGGCATTTGAAACCTGAACGACAGCGCCCGTTTCAATTACTGTCATGATAATTATGATGCGCCTTCTATGAGACGAAAGCAAATAAGGCTGCAATGGAGCTGCTGTTAACTCGGTCCGGGCTGCGTTGCAAAGGACGGCTCTGCAGTCATATTAACTGCAGCTTTCAACTACGGTTCGTTATCGTCAATGCTAGGAAAACCATCGATACGTTGATAACGCTGCACCAACTTTCAATTCGTGTTCCCCAACTTCTCCGCAATGCGCTCTTGGGCGGCTGCAGAGCGGGCGGTGTTTTCGACGATAAGGCCGAGGCAGGATATTATTACGCCCGACACGACTGCGCTGGCGCCATACACAATTGCGATCATGCCGCCAGTTTCGTAGGCCATAAAGCCGAGTCCAGCCGTTACGACACCAATCGCGATCATTACGTAACCAATTGCCTGAGCAATATTCCCCATCATTCGCCCTCCGATGATGAGGGACGATAAAATGGCAGATCACGTTAGATCAAGTACTTTATTGTCTCTCCTTCAGCCGAACGCCTGGCCCATTTCCGTTCTGATCGATGAATATTACGCCGGCCGCTTCAAGGGCATCGCGGATCGCGTAAAGCGTCACCCTCCGCGGCTCCCGAGCACCTCGTTCGAAATCGACGATCGTCCTTAGGGCGACGGCACAAGCCGATGCCAAGTCGTCTCTAGACCATTCAATCAAGGCGCGAGCTGCACGGCATTGGGCCGGAGTAATCATAAAACAATCCTAATTGCATTTTTTATGTTGACATGATTAATGCAGTGTTGCACTTATTATGCATACTTAGTGATTTGGTTCAACGCAAACCAATTCGCATAGTTACCAGATTACTAATTCCTGATCGGTCGCGGCCAGAGGTCCATCGCAGCCCAGCATTGCGACGCCCGACCGATCAGGAACACCACAAGAGGAGCCCACCATGCCAACAGCAACCCAGACAGCATCAAAGCCGATCACGCTTTCGGCGATTGCCCGCGATATGCTTATGCAGGCAGACGGTGACATGAACCGTGCCGCAGCGGCTTTCGCCAGCTTTGGCGAAGCTGACGCCAGCGCTCGCGGAGAGATGCTTTTCTATGCCGCCCGTAAGCTGCTGGCGGAGGTTCCCCAAGTCCAGCGTGCGGCTATCCTAAGTGAGCGCGCCGCAACCATTTCAGAGCCATTCTTGAAAGCTCCGGAGCGCATGCAGAATGCTGCGAAGGCGGCTCGCGAAAGGCTTGTGTTGGCGAAAGGCGCTTTGCAGTCATCGCTATACGAGCTGCTGTATTCGATCGGAGGCACCACTAAGCCGCTGCGCGAATGGACTGGCACCGAAATCATAGGCCACGCCGAGATTGAGCTTGCCAAGGGCGCGACGGCTGTTCGCAACGCCCGGTTCTTGCGGTCGGTTGGCTATGCCGCTGGTGCGGCAAAAGTCGGCGAGGCGGTTTCGCCGGGCGATCTCGAGCGGATGAAAGCCGACGCTGACGCCAGTGAGGTTTGAACAGTTTTGGGGACGGCCATCAAAAGCATGAAAACCAATCATTGAACGCCTCCCCAATCATCCGTTGCCGACAGATGCGGCCAATCATGAACCGCAACCCATAATGGCGACGCCCATCTGTCTGCACCCCATCCGAGGAGAATGAAATGAACATAGCAGTCAGCCCATCGGAATTATGCGCTGCGGTTCACCTGGAGCCGTATAGCCCGGCGCCGGATATCACGGCGACGATTGCCGAGATCGTAACGCTGCATCGCTTGCGGCAGAATGCGATCAAGGCGCAGACGAAGCTTTCCTTGCAAGGGCAGGCTGTTATCCGCTTGCTCGTGCCGGCTGACGAAACGCCGAAGGAAAAGGCCAAGGCGCGCTATGCGACGATCTACAAGGCCGCAGCAGCCGATCCCTTGCATGATCTGCACGACTATGTTGCGCCGTATCTGCATGCTGGGAGACCACTCGACGAACAGCGTGCAGTTTATGAAAGACAGCTTGTGAAGGCCGCGAAGCGTCTGCCAGTCTATCCATGGGTAAAATCGGTGCGAGGCTTCGGCGACATTTCATTCGTGAGCGCAACGAATAGCCCACGTCTTTCGTGATTGACGGAATGGGTTTCCGGCTGGCAGTCAAAACTTTTGCTTTGCCCGCTTCGGCATAAAATAGGTTCGGATATTGACGAGTGCTTCAGCGACGTCAGCGGCATCCTGGCGGGTGGCTTTGCGTTTTGTCTCGCCGAGCTTGCGAATTGGCGCAATGATATCGCCGGTGACGGCATGACCGCGAAGAACCGGCTGCCAAAGTCTCGGCGCGTATCCTGTTGCCAGCAAAAAGCAGAGGTCCCAATCGAACGGATCAAAGGTTTGATCATCGATCCTGGTGAACCTGGGCCGGTAGTCTTTCGGGGTTTCAGAGAGGCTCCCCGAGATACGGTTATATTCCGCAACGATCGTCTGCACGGCCCGATGTTCGGTTGTTTCCATCGGCAGGTTCAGGGCGTCCGGGCCAGTCAGTTCCGGGATCCATTTGCGTGGGTCGATGAACTTTGGGCCAATGATCAGAGCCGTAAGATAACCATCGAGACCGCTCATTGACCAGATTGGCGATGCCGGACGGCGTCCCCTGATAAAGGCTTCGAACGCCGCGTCATCAAGCTTCGGTCGATCCGTCGTCCCCTGGCTGTTGTGCATCATGCCGCCCGTCGCTCCTGCTGCGTCATCGCTTCACGCTCAGCCTTCCAGGCCCACGGCAGGAGACTTTCCATTTCGTTGGCTTTCACTTTGCCGGAGATGATGCGCTCCAGCACATCGGCAAGCCAGACCTCGGGGTCCACACCATTCAGTTTACAGGTGTTG
>JACDJC010000240.1_pt1 | contig 70055 bp, 50 predicted proteins | sample 7454191 | NCBI WGS metagenome assembly JACDJC01 (sample SAMN14253291, study PRJNA609438) | sludge metagenome | isolation source: sludge after 25d culture with pyrite and EDTA | collected 2018-12-20 | reverse complement strand
TTTGTTTATTTTGTACTCTTCTACATTCTGGGATATTTCGTTTTTTCAACTCTTTACGCGGCCGTAGGGGCTATTACCAATACCGATCAGGAAGCACAGCAATTATCTTTTCCCATCGTATTTATGCTGATAATTCCTATGATGTTACTCGGGTTTTTAGTAAAAAATCCGGACAGTAACATCTCAGTTATTTTATCATTAATTCCTTTTTTCTCACCAATCATCATGTTTGCCAGAATTAATATATCAGCGCCGTCTTTTGTTGAAATAGGTGGTTCCATCGTTATTCTGATCATCACAATTATATTTCTCATCTGGTTAGTTTCAAAAATTTACAGGGTGGGAATATTGATGTACGGAAAGAGACCTACATTACCGGAGATTATAAAGTGGCTGAGGTACTAAACAAATCAAATAGAAAATGTGGAATGCGATAAATATTTAGGTGTTCATATTTGCGCATATTCAAAATTTTTCAATTCTCTAAGAGTATTTCTTTTTTCCAATGATCCGCTTGACGCGTAATGCCCGGGCGGCTATGTGTGCTGTACCTCTACTCCTTTTTCTTTTATCTTTTGTCTTTTATCTTAACGCTCTTACTTCAGTCACAGCATGCTTTTCATTCATGATGATTTTTCTAATCTTAATTTTTTTATCTTTTTTCTTATCCTTCCTACTTCTTACTTTCCGTCTCTTCCCGAGTAAGCAGAAGATCCCACCGGGATGACAGACACGGAAAACTACTGATTCCTACAACGCGTCAACATGTCATTCAGGAGGAATCCTATTCTCTGCCCGGATGCCATTCCCTAACAAGCAGAAGATCCCTGCGGGGTGACAGTTTGCGATTGTATCGGACGACTCAAATAAGACCTGTATGTCACTCGGACGCCCCTACTCTTACACTCTTAACTCTTAACGTTCCTACTTATTACTTCCCACTTCCTACTTCCCACTTCCTACTTCTTACTTCCACGTTTGACTATATAAAACAAAAGGCCGGTGGAAAAACCACCGGCCTTTTTTGATACTTCAACCAAAAGTCAGTTATTAAAACCCAACTTTGAGTGTGAACATGTTATTAGCATCGAAATACTCTGAATTACGGAAGGCATAATCAAGAGTCAGCATTGTATTGCCGAGCTTGTAATTAATACCCGCACCAAAGCTGAAATCAAAATCTTCATCTTCAGAAGCAACGCTAAGCTTATTGATATAACCACCGCGTAATGCGACAAAGTTATTGTAACTGTACTCGACACCGAATTTTAATTCATCGTTATCGATATTATTGTTCGCAAAGTCACCTGAAATCAGAAGCGTGTTCTTTTCCATCAGTTTGTAGGTGTATGCTACTCCAAATTCCAAACTGGCAGGCAACTGATCTGATGAAGTCTGGCGGGTAACATAATCAGTTCTGTCTGTTACAGGATCCTTTACCGCATACAAGAGGCCCGAACCTTCATAACTCATATTTTGGCCAATGTTCTTTGCAACAACAGCGAAGGAAACACCATCCATCCCTGCGAGATTCATATACTGAATACCAATATCGAAGGCAAATGATGTGGCTTCGGCACGCGGAATTGATTCATAGATCATTTTACCCGTAAAACCAACCCGGATTGTTTCCGTCAGCTTATTGGCATAGGTAAGACCAACGGTCGAATAGGTGGGTGAGTATGTTTTACCCGATGCCCCATCCATGTCTAGTACCGTTGTCTCAGGGATATCACCAAAATCAAAGCTTTTGATATCAAATCCCAAATTTCCCAAAGAGCCCATATTCACGCCGAGAGCAAGATAATTAACACCTATATCACTGAATATAGTCATGTTCGAGAACGCGCCTTGTGCCTTTCCATCCAGTGTCGCCAAACCGGCGGGATTCCAGTAAATCGCATCAACACCCTGTGTGTTGACAATGTTTGCACCGCCCATGGCCAAATCACGAGCACCTACCGGTACAAGGACCTGGACGCCTGCTGCTGTACCTACTCGCGCATCAGAGCCTGCGTAAAGGGGCAGCATAGCAAGGAGAAGAAAGAACACGAGAACCAGATTCCCGTTTATTTTCATCTTATATTTCATTATTCACTCCTAAATTATTTCCTTATCATGCTTTTTTTGATAGATTTTAATAATACTTCAGGATTTGTTCACCCTGAATAACTACCAATTTCAGAACCTTTGTCCCAAGCTTCTTCATATCTACATGTATGACATAGATACCGCTCGCAACCGGCAATTCCGTTTCATTTTTCAGGTCCCACTTCAGGAACTGACTTGGATCATTCTTCTCCAGCTTACGAACCTGAGAACCGGAAAGGTTAAAGATTCTAAGCGTGGCTTCCTGAGGCAGGTGATTGAATGTAACAAATCGACTGAATCGGTTCTCTTCCAGTGAATTATAAGCATAGTATGGATTCGGAAATACATTCACATTTTTTACATCTGCTTTTGCCAATGCATCTGAGTACTGATTTGGTGAAGTGCTAAACGAGAACAGATCAGCAGTATTGTTTGGCTTATTTGTAATCCATCTAAATGTTGTTCCGGTTTCAGGCAGATTCAATATCAAACCGAATGCAGTATCTCCTTCGACAGTGGCAACCCCAAGGCTATTACTTCCATCAAGGAACCATCCTCTGTCAAGCATGAAAGTAGTATCAGCCTGAGTCCATGCGTTCGGATCAGAATTTGGGAAATCAGTTAGAGGTACAGCATCAACCCTGCTTGCATAGCCATTCCAATTCATCAATACAGTCCTTGCAAGCACCTCTCCTCCAACCAGGTCTTCATCGTAACCATAACTGGGAGTTGCCGCGGCAGCGTCATAACCCGCTGTTCCGGGTGATGTATCGGAAGGATTATACCAGTAAACCCAGTCTGACGAAGGATCGTTTGACGCGCCCGAATGCGCATCTTCACCGTAAAAATCATACGATTCGCTTTCGTTATTATCGAGAACCCAAATCAGCATTTTATAATCATCTGAGGTATCGGCAGCATCCTGACCAAGATTCCACAATTCAAACGGAACATCAATCACATTCCCGCTTGTAAATGCCAGCCACGCCTTTGATGGCGTATCTGTAAATCTCATTTCAAAAATATTGGCCTTAGCCCGGTCCCAGTCATCATTTCTTAATACTCTTGCAAGAAATGAATCATAATCATTGGCTGTTCCGCCGCCATGTACCTGGAAGAACCAACCGCCATAATTGGATTGTTCGGTAGGATAATCCGCATCCGCATTAAATGCCCAGTGAATCCAGAATATATCTTCATCAATACTTTCTGTTTCAACACCCGGTATAGGGCCGGCTGCATTAGAAGTCTGCCATACACCATGGATACCGGCAGCGGGTCCGGAAACTTTTACCTGTATACCATCAACAACTGGTTGATCATTTGTTGAAAAATCAGCAGTCTGTGGTTGTTTTGATACAACAACGGTATTTTTTGTAACATTCTTCAGGTTCCAGAGGACTTCACCGTAGGTGCTTGAATTTGTATCACTGTCCAGCTCAAAAAACACCTGATAATCATCACCGGTTATATTTTTCGGATCTATCACCGTTATGTTGACTCTGCCATCGCTTGTGCCGTCATGTGTGGCGCTAACATCACCCCCGGCTTCAGAAGCATATCTGACACCAGGTTTTGTACCCTGCTGGGTTATTGTCATGATGTTAACTGATGATTCAAGCGCCTTATCCTCGATCAACTGAGGATCCTGATTATAATTATAAGCCGTTACGGCAAAATAGTAATAGCTCCCGGGATACAATTTCGTACCGGTCAGATAATCTTTTTCCACGACAAAATAGCGCTGGATACCTTTATCCGATCCAAATTGAACCGGTACATTTATAACCTGGCCATATTTAGAATCGAATCTATTGCCATAAACGGTGGTTACGCCATTTACCAGATCAAATGTGGCAATTCTTTTGCCTTCGCTGATAGATGAATTATATTTTGGCAATTGATAAACATTGTAACCTTCAAAATTGTAACCTGTTAAAGGATTGTCTTTTTCTGTTTCAGCGATTGCCGCTGCATCAAAGCCCCAATTCAACGTGATCGTTTTTTCGAGTTCAGTAAAGCTTACCTTAGGTGAGGCAGGAGGCTTTGGCACCGTCAGAAATAAATCATTATACAATTTCTGAGCAACTTCATCAGTCAGTAGCATATCACTTATCGAACTGATATTATCATCTCCAAGCCCGCCAACCACTGCAAGAACCACTTCCTGAGTATCACCGTTGGCAAGGGTGAATGGCCCTGAACAGGAAAACATACGCCGGTCACCGGGATTAGAATCCAGATCACCGGTACCGGCCACAGGATCGCCATCAAGCGGAAAAAGAGTTGGCAGGCCCGCATTGGGACCGCTAACATGCGTATATGGCACCGGATTAGTTAAATCATTTGTAGGAGTATAGCCATTTAACATATTATACCATTGTTTGGTACCCTTATAGTCACCCATCGGTGGATCAGAGATATCACCGCCGGCCGCAAAGTACCCCGCTGAAGTCATCGGAAGGTTTTTATATCCATACCTGTACTTCAAATCAAAAACCGCAGTATCCCCTTCTGAAGGCACGATAGGCCCCTGGAAGAAATCGAAACCGCCGGCTGCCGGCGCAAGACCGAAATTGCCATATTCACTGTCACTTGCGTAGGCATTGTACACATATTGTAAACTCTTTTCAACATTTGCCGCCACGTAGTCATCAGCGGCATCTCCGAGATCCGGATCTGAGAACTGACCGACAAACATGGAATCAATAGCAAAGCCGGATTTATTAATCACTTTATACTTCTTAAACACTATCTGTCCAAGTGAAGCGCCGGCCTGGTTATATTGCCACAAAGTAACCTGCACTTCTAATCCGATAGGAGGAGAACCATAAAGAGATTCTGTATTGCTGGAATTCAGGTCATTTAAAACAATCCATACAACCTGATCGGCATTCGCGATACCCGGCTCGTCAACATCCGGGCCATCCCAGACGCCATTGTCATTTTTATCGACCCATGGAGCGCCAAGATCAACCGGCCATTCATTCCAATCCATTGCATATTGATCCAGGATGGCCTGTGTCATGGATTCCGTCACGTTTGCTTCTTTTACATTATTCAGTTCCGCGGCGTCTGTTTTAACCTGAGCATGGGACAGGGTTGCCCAATCTGTACGGATACGATATAAGCGAACTCTCGGATTCGCCGGGTCCACGGCTTTCCCTGAAGCTTCAATCCAGCCTGGCTGGGTACCAATTCTATATCCCCATCCTCCGACACGCGGGTTAATAGTCGCTGCAGGGTTTCTCACATATCCACCCCAAATAAGTCCATCCATATAAAGAACCGCAGCGGTTCCGCGCGGGTAGTAACCTCCTGAACCATCTGTGAATGGATCATGAGCCGATTCACCGTCGTAATTCAACCAATACCCCCAGTTACCGACATTTGACATCGACTGGGTTTGTTTGCCAGCGGCAGTTTTTAACAGGCTCACCTGATTAATCTGCTCACTGTTTATATCTCCCCGCGCAAACAAGCTGCTGCCATAGAGAATGAAAGCCATTCCCAGCAACAACATCAGGGGAATATTTTTATTCCTTTTACCCATGTTAGCTCCTTAACTTAATCTTAAATAATTTGTACTACAATTATCCATATGACCATTAGTAATTCAGCTTAATTCCAAAGAAGATCTGTCTTGGCTGATCATAGAGCTGATTACCTGTCGCGTCCCAATAGGCCTGGCCATTATCCAGGTTAATTGCCTGATACATATCGATATAATCCTGACCGCCGTATTTGTCGATATAAGTCTGTGAACGCTCACGGTCGTAAAGAAATCCATCGTCTTCAGCATTTCCTGTGGCAGGAAATACATTTGCTGTGTTTTTTGTATCAAACAAATTTGTCACTCTCATATAAAGAGTGGCCTTTAGCTTTTCCATTAAGTCAAAGGATTTATCCATGTAAAGATCAATAGTGTAAGTCCATGCAGTTGTGGATGAATTAACCGGCTCCAGGGCTTCTCTTGTACGCGTATCAAGCATATAATCAATACCCGCGTCATAGGCGCTCACCTGCCCGCCGGGAGCGAAGTAGACATAAGTGTATGAATGACCGCTGCTGAAATTAAATAACATGTTCATTCCGGATTGTTCAAAAACTTTCCCGCCATCGCCTTTACCAAAACGGTAATCCAGATTGACTGAACCGCGGTGCGTCTGTGAATAATCAAGCGGGTTAAGTGTTTTTGGAGTTTCAGACACATTATAAACAGCTGACATATACGAGGTTTCGTTCGATCCAACGCCTTCGGCATCAGTCAGGGTATAATTAAACTGCGCCTGCAAGCGGTTAAAACGACGCATGGTTAATTTAAATTCAAGCCCTTTTGTTGTGGCAAAATCCCCGTTTGTAAGGCTCAAATATGTGCTTATATCAGAACCTGCCGCCGCTTCAGTGCGACCGACCTGAACCTGACCCTCAATATTTTTATAAAATCCGGAAATATCAAAAGATGCAAAATCGCCTAACTGTTGCCGAAAACCAACTTCATATGATGTCGTCTTCTGCTCATCGAGATCATAACCGACTGGGTTGATATAATAGTACCCTCCTGAGCCAATCTGAGATGCGTATGACCATGAGCCGTAATAAAAGTCATTTAACTGCGGCAACTGATAGAAAATACCGTATTGGGTATAAAACACGGTTTTTTCACTTACAGGGAAAGAAATCCCAAGACGAGGACTGAAAAATGTCATCGCATCCTTTTTTTCCCATTCATAAAACTTTACCTGGTTTGTTACCGGATCGACATCCGGGTTATCCGGATTTTTTAACACACGATCATCTGTATAAAAATAATCATAACGCAAACCGACATTTACGATTAAATCTTTATATTCAATTTTATCCTGAATATATCCGGCAAAGAAAAACGGTTCTTTTGCTCCGTCAAAACCGTCATCTGTTTCATTACCGAGGAGATCATAACCATAAGTATTTCCTGCAAAGGCTGCCAATCTTTGATCCGGCACGTTTTCAATAGAACCATATTGTTCAGTTGTACTCATTACAGCCGGGTCCATCTGGTATCTGCGGATCGTATATTTCCTCGCATTCATACCAACTTTGACTTCATGATTTTTTGTAAGCTGGCTTACCAGGTCGAAGCTGCCGCCAACATACGTTTGTTCATCCTTATAATAAGATCTTTCAACCGTACCGTCTCTCTGGAATGGAAAACCATTTAACAAATAATTATAATCTTCCGTCCATTTATCCTGGTAGGTTACCCTGCCCCCGGTATAGTCGGACACTTTAGCGCTATCCTGCCAAGACTGCCAGTCTGTTCCAAACCAATCGTCTTCCATCTCATTGGTATCATAGTAGTAGCTGAGATTGACATCATAATAAGTAGTCGGATTCAGAACATGAGTAAACTTTCCGGACAAAAGAACCTGATTATTATTAAGAGCTTGCTCGCGTGTGTTTAAGGCGCTCAACATTGGAGTATTATCTGTATAATCTTTACTCCAGTTATAGATGGCGCTTACACGGAATCTATAAGGATTGTAGTCAAACAGCAGCGTGCTGTTGATTGACCAGCGCTCAAATTCATTCCTTGGTGTGTAGCCATCAGGATAAGACATTGTTTTAACCGTATCCGGATTGCCAGCAGCAACATTTGCGCTCAATGGGCTTGTGTCTATAAGATCATTAAACTCATACCCGGTACTGCGACGTTTCACAGTATCACCAATGTCCTGATTTTCCGCGGCAACAAAGAAACGAATATTTTTTCCAACAATCGGGCCGCTTGCGGTTAAGGAGAGAATATGTTCACGATAGCTCGTTGTACCAAGAAATTCTTCACCACTATCAACAAACTTATCGGTTTGGGCATCAAATGAAATATGATAGTCAGAACCACCGGTTTTCATGTCCGTACGGACAATACCGGAGTTAGCGTCACCAAATTCAGCCGTATAACCACCTGTAAGAACCTGTATTTCTTCTACGGATTCCTGAATGACATGAACCGCATTCGTTCTTGAAACAGGATCCATTGTCGCGGCTCCATCCACATAGTAACCGGTTTCTGACGCGCGGCCGCCACGAATATGGACATTACCATCCTGAACGACAACACTTGCCTGAATGGCAAGAATATCCTGTGTACCACGAACGGGTATTGAAGCAAGGTCTTCGCCTGTAACCTTTGAGATACTCTGGGTAACATGTTTTTCAACCAACGGACGTTCTGCCGTTACCACAACCGTTTCACCCAACTCAAGAGTTGTCGGCGCTAACGAAGCATTCTGCTCCGTCGTCACACCTGCTGAAACACGAATATTCTCAAAAACGGTGCTCTGATACCCAACATAGCTAATTTCCAGGTTGAAGGTACCAACCGGTACATTTAAGAGTACAAAATAGCCATCGACGTCAGTTGTTGAGCCGATGTATGTATCTTGCAGAAAAACATTGACCCCGGGTAATGGCTCACCCGTATCTTTGTCTTTAACCACACCAATGATCTTTCCGGACGATTGCGCGAAAATATACATCGGCATGGCTAAGACGATCAATAATAAAAGCATTTTTTTGAACATCCTACTACCTCCACAAATTAATGACTTAAATGCGCTAATTAATAGTCAATGTATGCGGTTACACATCATGTCATATCTCACCTCCTGTTGGTTTTATTCTACTTATCTTAATTTTCAAGCTTTTAACGAGTGTGTGATAATCATCACTTTAAAAAAAAAACAATTTATTGTCAAGTGTTTTGTATTTATGGGCTTTTGGGCAGGTTTTAGAAATAATCGTACTGTAAAAATTCTTCATAAATGGTTTCCTCATAAAATTTTAGGACTAAATTTACAGAACCATCAATATTTTATGACCATACTTTTCGTTACAATACTGGAGTAAGATAATTCCGCTGGCGGATCAGGTTTCGTTTCTGTTAATATTCGCTCGCATCCAGGAGTAAAGAGTGAAAGAACATAATTCATCCGGTACCACATCGAATTTAAACAAACGGCCATACAGCTTGTAATGTCTTTTCCCCCGGATATAGCTAAAAGACCATACAAATTTACAATATCCTGATTAAAATGCAATCCCTAAACTTAAATATATTTATTTTTTATGCCTAAGCATGTATAAAAATTGCATTTGCAATGATTTCGCGTTATTCCACATTCACATTTTCCATAGAAATCGGCTGTATTAATATACAGCAGTCATCCATTAGTTCATAATTCTTTTAATAAATATTACATCCACCTAAACATGTGCATTTATTTAATGATCATTAATTTGGAAAACACCGCGTTTCCGGGGGTCATCAACCGGATAATATAGGTTCCCGACGCGACTCCCGCGCCTTTCTGATCAGTGCCATCCCAGTCAATCCTACCGGTCAAATCTGTATCTCTATATGAATACACCCGTTGTCCCAGAATATTAAAAATATCAAGATTAACAGGATCCCGGCCGTAATACTCATATTCAAAAGTAATTGTTGATGCTACCGTTCGATTGTATGGATTCGGGTAGCAGCTTAGCAAAGTGATTTTGGCTGCTTCATCCCCTTGCGGACGATGATGGACAGGAACCGCCGCATCAACCTCTATCATCCATATTCCCGAAAGATTTAGATTATCCCCCACTTTGAAATCACTTAAAATCCTGAACGGCTGATCGGGAAATTTAATAAAAGAATAACCGGCGCGATTGCTCACTGCTTCATAACCCAGGCTGCCGTCATCAAAATATTCGATCCCCACATCCAGAAATTCGTTCTGATCCCGATATATTTGTAAATCTTCCACATCGATTGTCACCCATTCGTAGGCATAGGTGTTTGGAATGGTCACTGAATAAGACAGTGGAACCTGACCCGCTTTGATTGCCTGCTGATAAACATGTACGCGCACCGGAACTGACGCGCCGTTATAAAATCTGATCGATTTTATCAAAGTGGAATCGTAGGGCGCTGCAAAATGAATCGCGTTGATATTGTTTTCCGATGAAATATTAAAAGTCGGCTTCTCACTTCCATATTCAAGGGTTGTAATATAATATTTTTCCCGGGCATCACCTGACAGGGTTAGTCGTCCCGTTGTTTCGGTATGATTCAAAAAGGAAAGTGTCTGGGTATGATGAGATGCTCCAAATTCAGGATCAATCGACGGAAATCCGGGTGCGTTTTCCAGAAGGGTCAACTGATTCATACCTGATTTATTCAGGTAAATATCCCCGAAAAACGCTCCGCTCATATCAATTTTAAGCGTGTCCCCGTTTGTCCAGGACACTAAATTCAGCGAATAAGGTTTTGTTTCTATATCATAACTTACCGGATAATGGTTCGCGAGTTTTTTGGGCCTTGCCAGAAGATACCTTAGATCAGTCTTGTTAAAGCTATACTGAGGCAGCACATCCGGATTGTTTGATACAAGTGTTAAAAAAAATTCTTTCAGCACCTGATCAAATTTTTCAGACATTCCGCTCTTTGAGAGAGCGCTGTTAATACCGGTTATGCCGTTATTGGGATCCTGAGTCAGATTTCGTATAAAGACGCTCTGATACTTTTCATACAGGTAGTAATCCCATAGAGCCACCTTCGCGTAATGTTTAAGACTGGCATCGTTGGACGTATTATCCCAGGTGTTGAGACTGATGCCGGTATCCATCAGATATGGGGTAGGATTGCGTAATCCGTAACCGGTGACATAACTGGCAAGCTCAGACAAACCTTCATTTATAAAATCTGCCTCATCTTTATCGTAGTTAAATTGAATCAGATGCTGGAATTCATGGGCAACCGTGGCAAGCGCTTTTTGGGTGGTATAAGATGACCCGTACTCATTTTCATAAAATATACCGGGATATGTATCAATATAAAGCATATCTGCTTTGTTGGAACCGGTCTGATTTACCATTTGATCCAGTGAATAAAAAAATCCGCCTATGTAGCTGCCTTCGCCGCTCCATCCATCTTTGATATCCACCAGAAGAAATTCTACCGTGCTGTTTCTATCTATATCAGGAGGATTTCCGAAAATATCTGTTTCAATTTCGACGATGCCCGAAGAGGGATCCGCGCTTTCAGGAGGAGTACTGACGGTGAGCCCATCGATAATATTCTGAATGACCGCGTCGGTAACATGATTGTTCGACAATTCATTCTTATCCACCCAGATATTTACACCGGAATTGGTCGCTTTCAAAATGGCAGTAACCTGATCGAATTTTATTTTATCCGGATTTACAAGATTTAGAACATTAAAAACCCGTTCATCGCCAATATCATAGGTTGATTTTACGGAAAGATCAAATTGTTTAAAAAGGGATGGTGATTCCGAAGCAATTCTTTTAAAATATTCCTGGACCCTGCCTGAATCGGGAAGAATAGGGTCACCGCAAACAACTTTATCACGATCTTCCATCGCAAGTTGAGCGCGCAGATTAGGTACCGTCATAAAAAGCAGGCAGACTATAAAACAAAATCTTATGAACGCCATGTTTTACTTTAGAATTGATGGGAACGTCACTGACATCTTATTTAAATCATCTTCCGAGAGAAATTCAAATTCAATTCCGACCTGGTAAGTATTATCATCGAGTTGGTGTTGATTTCTGACAATCCCCCTGGCCTTCACCACATCATCGCCAATTCCAATGGTTATTTCGATTCTTAATCCCTTTTCCATGGGAACCGAAGATTGAATGGAGACACCTGTACGACTGATATCGAGAGTTTTAACCATGCCCTCATGGAATACACGCCCATCAGCATCAAACAATCGAAAGGCCAGCAGGTTTTCAGAATCGATGCGCGCAGATCCTCTTCCTTCAAAATCCACGTTTTCCTCCATCATTTATTGTCAAATTAAATATAACTAATTGAATATTTTAATCAAATTAATTAATGCCCTTCCTTAAATACCAATATTTTCCTGATTTCGGGCGGTATGTTTTCATCCGCTATCTGCATCTGTTTTAATTCATCAATAATCAGATTAATTTTTACCGAAGTTTCAATACGTCGGTTAATATAAAAGCAGGAATCATCATGATACCGCACCAGACCGCCCTTAAAATTTCCCCGGTCATATTTTACTGTGATACCCAGGCGGTTCAGAAAATCCACCAGGATTTGCAATGTTTTTTCATTCTCTATCAAACAAGTAACCGTTTTTTTTATTTATTAATCATAGAAATCGCGTGCACTGGTTCTTTCATCAATACAAATTTAGTAAAAAACGATCCCATATCAAGTGATGATTTTATAAATACTTTGTCATATCCCTGCGTCTCAATGTATCCACAATATCCTTCACTCTTTGTGATCCTTCCTTCCTGCATATCAGGAGCACATCATCAGTTTCTACAATCGCCAGGTCAGATACATCAACAAGCGCTATCAGCTTATCATTAGTCATGGAGACATAATTATTCCGGGCATCAAGAACTACCTGATCCGCGGCGCTGATGGCATTGCCTTGATCATCTTTTTTCGAAATATTATGTACTGATTCCCACGAGCCCACATCATTCCATTTAAAGTCCGCTTCAATGACACAAACATTTTGCGCGACTTCCATGATACCATAGTCGATCGAAATTGATTTTATTCTCGAATAAACATCCAGCATGGCATCATCGAACTGCTCTGTGTCAACTTTTTCACAAATCTTGTTTACGCTTTCGGCAAACTCAGTCAGATGCTCATCGAATTCAGTCATGATTGCGCTGACTGTCCAGATAAACATCCCGCTGTTCCAGAGAAAATCTCCGCTTTGGAGAAAGCGGTCGGCTGTTTCCCTGTTCGGTTTTTCCGCAAAAGCTTTGACTTTATAGATATTGTGATGATTTTCAGATACGGATTCCACGTCTTTTTGTATATAACCATACCCGGTTTCTGGATAGGTAGGCTTTACTCCTAGTGTTATGAGTGTCCCGGCTCGTTTGGCGTGTTTCTCAGCCAGTATCAGCGTATCGCGAAAAACATTCACATCTTCAATAAGATGATCCGCGGGAAGAACCGCCATCACCTCAGAATCATTCTTCTCGCGTTTCATAATAATCGCGCTTGCCATTCCAATACAGGGAGCGGTACTCCGTCCAAAAGGCTCACCTATTACGTTTATTTCAGGAATCTCGGGCAGTTGTTCAAGTACCTGATCCCGAAAATCCATATTTGTAATTACAAGTATTTTATCGTCAGGCGTAATTCCCTTAATTCTGTCGTAGGTCATCTGCAGCATAGATCTTTCGCCAAAAATTTTCAGGAATTGTTTCGGGCGCGCTTCTCTGCTCTTAGGCCAAAATCTGGTTCCTACTCCGCCTGCCATTAGAACAATATACATTCATCCTCCTATATTATCGCTTTTATTCAACTTTAACATGAAGCACCGCAAGCCATTTTTTGGCAACTTCATTATCAGGTTCAAGATCCAGCACCGTCGAGAACACCCTCTTTGCGTTCTCAAATTCTCCGTTTAATGTATAAGTTTCTCCAAGATTGTTCAATGCGCCGATATATCTGGGTTTTAGTGTAAGCGCTTTAAGGAATAATTCAATGGCTATATCATAATTTTCATCCACTTTATACAGGTACCCAAGATTATTGATTGCTTCGGAATAGTTTTTCTGATATTCGATAGCTTTCTCCAGGTGGTAATACGCGCTGTCCGCAAAATCTTCATAGTAGTAAGCAACCGCAATATTATTATGCGCTTTTGAATAAGTGGAATCTATCTTTAATACTTCTCTGTATTTTCTGATCTGCTCGGCATAATCATCTACCTTTGCTGCTGCCTCAGAGAGTTCAAAGGCTTTACGGCTTAGGTTACCCTTCATGATATTTTCGGTCAGTTTGACATTGCGAATTGCCGGTTCATAATGCGGGTTAACCTCCAGGGATTTATGGAAAGCAGAGAGTGACTCATCATAACGATTCATCAAGAACAGCATATACCCGCGATTATTATATGCCTCAAAATATTTGGGATTTAACTCAACAGCTTTGTCAAATTCTGATAAGGCTCCATCAATATTATTCAAGCGGTGCAGTGATATCCCGTAAAAGTTATGGATTTCAGCATCCTGTGGTATAATCTCAAGCGCTTTTTCCCATGATTTTGCCGCCATACTGTCATTTCCCGCCATGTGAAAAGCTACACCATCCGCTACAAAATTTTCCGCTTCAAGCAAGCGTCTTTCTTCAGCCGCGTTCATTTCTTCCATTGATTTATCAGGTGATTTCGAAAACCAGGCGCAGGATGATACCAAAAGAGATAATATGGCAACAACGAATAACTTCTTCATGCCAGCCTCCAAGCTAATTGATCCCTAATTATCATATCCTTCAAAGATATGATTCGCTACTTCTATATACTTTTTCTTCATGCCTACCATGTCTTTAACAGATAACTCCCGATAAAAACAATATTTGCCGGTCCTTCCAGATAGATTTTGCCCTGTTCTTTCAGAACATTTACGGATCCGCCTTTTGTTTCGACCTGCATTTTAAATGGAGACGCTTCCTGCTCCGGCCAGAAAAGAATCGCGCTCGCCGTGATTCCGGTGCCGCAGGACAGGGTCTCGGATTCCACACCACGTTCAAATGTACGTACCTGTAATTTGTGAGTATTGATCCATTTAACAAAATTTACATTTGTTCCATGAACTCCAAAACGGGAATGACTTCTGAGATAGGCGCCAATTTTTTGCACATCAATCTCATTCAAATCGTTCTGCACATTCAATACGAGATGAGGCACTCCGGTATTAATGAAACCGGCTGTTTTAATTCCTTCCGGAATTTTAAATATTTTGTCTTCAATTTGTTCTGCTGCATCCCGGACGATTACCTCCACAGTAATATCTTTTGGTGAATCCATTTTGGCATGGTGCAGCCCGTCCGATGCTTCAAACCTAAACGATTCATTTTTTCTGATTATACCCAGGGTATATGCCATCAAAACCGCGGCGCGGCTTCCATTGGCGCACATCTCCGCTTCTTTTCCATCCGAGTTGTAATAATGGAATGTGTACTTTTCTGAAGGGTGATCGGATAAAAAGATAATTCCGTCGGCGCCGACTCCGAAATGTCTGTGACACATGGACTGAATCGTTGATTCACTGAACCATTCCATTGAAAATTTTCGCGCGTCAACCAGAATAAAATCATTGCCGGTTGCTTCGATTTTTGCAAATTCAATCAAGCGTTCCATCAATTATTATTCCCATGCGGTATGCTGATATTGATATCCCCTGTCTCCCATCGCTTACGAACTTTTACGGTATCTGAGTTATAAATAAAGGGTTCGGAAAATTCAAAGGGAAATAGTTTTCCGTGTGAATAAGTATCTGAATTATCCATATCCAGATACGCGTTAATCAGATAGTTTCCTTCCGGCAAATATTTCATTATATAATCACCGGCTTCCTTTAATTTTAGTGAATATCCTTTATTTCTTCCCTTTAAAAACTCAAAGCGTAAATGCACCGGTATCCCATCTTCCCCCGCCGTTCTGACCTTACCTGATATTTCACCGAGCTGTTTTGATGAGATGATAGTAAAATAATGGGATTGAATAGAATCTGCAAGAGATTCTCCCCAAAGATTACGGACACCGCCGGGATCCAACACGGCGATATAGCTCGAATCAGTTTCAAAAAACGTTTCAGGTCTAAATTCCGCGTCATATTGTGAATTAAACTTCCAATGGCCATTTATTGTATCACCGGAAAGTTTTATGAGTGAAAAGTACTTCCTGACAGATTCCCAGTCAACAGGCGTTGTAAATTCTATAAAAACCGGATCCTCCGGTCTTACCGATTTCGCGCTGTCTGCCGGAGTCATCAGAACCATCCGGAACTTCATCGTATCTTCACGTGTGACTGCGTTAAAGGGAAAATATTTGCCTGAAAATGTCTTATTGCCTGAGCTGTCCGCTAATACCGCCGCGGACAGTAAATATCTGGCGCTGCTGTCCATGGGCTCCGTGAATAGATCCAGAATATTAGTCGATTCAATATTTTGTGATATGCCGAGCAATCTCAATGTCGCAGATGACAAACTGTCAATCACGGTGATTTTATCCAGATCCGGCATCACTACCGGTTCACTCAGACGAATTTGAACATGATGTCTGTATATGGCCCTCACACCGGTTATGAAAGGCTTAATCGTATCATTTTTTGACAGGTGGAAATCCAATCCTTTAAACGAAAGATTCATTGAATCCAGTACCACGTCACGGTACGGGATGCCGATTTTTTCAAAATCAGAATCGATCAAAAGATTGTTATTCTGGTCTTCCACGGCAAAAACTCTGTAAATTCCTTTAGCCAGATAATTGAGCTTATACGAACCATTCTCACCCGTCTGTGAGATATAGTCCGGTTCTTTTTTATTATAACCGGCTAATGAGTCATTTAAGAGACGATAACCGAATATGGAAACCGACTCCTTGCCGGATAATCCATGCACTTTTCCCGATATATCAGCCTGATCAATTTTATCACCGCTCGAAAACGCGAATTGCGCGCTTAACCGCATTTTATTGCCGCGTTCATCCTTTGCGTCTGTGCCGATTGAAACAACATAGGTCTGAGCCGATTTTAAGGTATCCTTTAAGATTAACCGTAATTTTCGGCTGCCTGACCATTTCATATCATATTTTAGTGGCGGTGAGATAAATAAGCTATTTGCCAGCGTTCCTTCACTCATCCGTTCAGAAAACTCAATCGAGATTTCTTTAAGACCACTCACCATTGTCGCGTTTGAATCGGGGTAAATCACTGAGATGTACGGAGGCGTACGATCAAGAGGACCGCCTGAAGGATTTCCTCGCGTTGCGCATCCGTAAAACAAAAAAAATATTATGGGAAAGAAGAGCAGAAGTGAATTTTTTTTCAGCATGAAACCGGAATCTCCTCTGTATAGTCGGCTTGGTATTCATTCTTAATATAATCAATATATGATTTATAAGTTGTCTAAAAAATAACGATTTTAAGTTATTATTTCTAATTTTTGCGGTATAAATAAAATATTCGCCGAATGGCGGGGAGGATGATGACCAAATTTCACAAAACTTACATTGCTTTGCAACTATACAATCAGTGATCAATTAGAATAAACGACCGGATAAGAAATTCTCTATTCTGACTTATAACGAATTATATACTCCGGGCACCGTCAGACAGAGCAACTAAAAACAGTGATGAAAAAACCAAACTGACCGGTCGCATCCAGAAGGTGAATCACGCGCAGCTTAAAAAGAAACCGCCGGTATCCCAGCGGATTCTTATTTCTCTTTAATTCTGGCGGCTTTACCTTTAAGCTCACGCAAATAGTAAAGTTTAGCTCTGCGTACTTTTCCAACTCTTTTGACTTCAATACTGGCAAGTCTTGGGGAATGAATCGGGAAAATTCTTTCCACGCCAACGCCGTGTGAAATTTTTCTGACGGTAAAGGTCTCATTAATTCCGCCACCGCTGCGTTTAATGCAAACACCTTCGAATAGCTGAATTCTTTCCTTATCACCTTCAATTACCCGCACCTGAATCCCTAAAGTATCACCGGCTTTAAACTGAGGTATATCATTGCGTAACTGATTTGCTGTTACAGTGTGTAATAAATCCATTGTCCCACCTACACTTTTATTTAAATGATTTCAAATAATTTTTATATAAATCCGGGCGGCGTTGTTTTGTCGCCGTTTCCCGCTCCCGCATACGCCATTTTTCTATAACACTGTGATTCCCGGAAAGCAGTTCTTCCGGTACTTTCACGCCTCTGAATATTTCCGGACGCGTGTAGTAAGACGCATCCAGCAATTGATCCGAAAACGAATCCGTCCAGGCCGAATCAATATCTCTGAGAACTCCGGGAAGCAGCCTGACGATTGAATCTACAATTACCAGAGCGGCAACTTCACCGCCACTGAGAATATAATCACCGATAGAAATTTCTCTCACCCGGTAAAATTCGTGAATCCGTTCATCTATCCCTTTATAATGACCACATATGAGAACCAAATGCGGCTTCATACTTAGCTGCGTCGCCATTGCCTGATGATACATCTGACCACGCGGAGACATTAAAATGATTTCCGCATTGTTTTTATCAGATTCTTCATCAAAAATATTATCCAGGCACCTGATAACAGGTTCTATTTTGAGTACCATCCCCGGTCCGCCGCCATAAGGGTAATCATCTATCGTACGGTGTTTATCATCTGTATAATCACGAAGATCATGAACTCTGATATCCACCACGCCCTTTTTTCGCCCCATTTTAATAATGCTTTCATCCAGGGGCATTTCAACTAATTTTGGGAATCCGGTTATAATATCAATTCGCATCTCAAAGACCGTTATTCAAGCAGCCCTTCCAGGCTGCGGATTTTCATTGTTTTTTTTGCGATATCCACTTCCATAATGACATCCTTAATTGCCGGAATTAAAAATTCCCGGCCATCGACAGATTTCATCGTATAGACATCATTACTACTTATAGACTCCACATCCACTAATTCACCGAGCAGAATATTCTGCTCATCATAAATCTTTATCCCGAGCAAATCATGAATATAATACTCGTCTTTCTCCAGATCCATTAATTCATCCTGCGGAATATAGAGATATTCATTCCGCAATTTTTCGGCTTCATCACAAGTATTAATATTTTTCAGCTTAATAAAAACAAACCTATCCGACAAACGCACTGATTCTATCGAATAGGCTTGTGATTCTTTTTTATTAATGTATACTTTTTTCAATCCGGTAAAGCGTTCAGGGAAAGAAGTAATTATCTCCGCTTTCAGTTCACCCTTTATACCCTGAGGCTTAATAATTTTACCGATTACGTACATTATTCAAGAATTTCAAGCACTGCTCTTTTGCCGGCTTTTGCTGAAGCAGCTGCCAACAGGGTACGGATTGATTTTGCTGTCTGTCCTCTTTTACCGATCACTTTACCCAAATCACCTTCACCTACGCGTAACTCATATACGGTAACGCGTTCGCCTTCCACTTCAGCAACATGCACTTCATCCGGTTTGTCTACAAGGTGCTTCGCGATGTACTCAACAAAATCTTTCATAATCCCATACCTCCTAAAGATAGTAAACCAGTTTCGCCTAGATAGTAATAATTAGAATCTCTACAGACATCACAACAAAACAATCTCTATTCTTATTCCGCTTTGTTCTCTTCCTGGTTCTCTGACACATCTTCCTTAACGTCATCAGCAGCATCAGCAGATGGAGTTTCCGCTGTTACGGCATCGGCAGCCTTTACTTCTTCCGCCTGAGGTTTCTCTTCAGCAACAGGCTCTTCGGTCTTCTTAACCTTTTTTGCCTTTTCATCCTCTTTTTCTTTCATTGCCTGACGCTTTTCACGCAACTCCTGCAGAGCCTCCCACTTCGAAAACTCTTCTGCAATTTTGGCATCATCAACGCCATTTTTCATCAAATCCCATCTTAGCCAGAACCCTTTTCTTTGAAAAAGATTTTTTACTGTCTGGGAAGGCTCCGCGCCATTTTTCAACCAGTACAATACCCGATCCTCTTCAAATTCAACCTGAAAAGGCTTCTGAAGCGGATCATACGTTCCGAGCATCTCGATAAAACGCCCATCACGAGGAGCTCTGCTATCCGCAGCAACTATTCGATAGAATGGGCTTTTTTTCCGCCCCATCCTGCGCAATCTCAATCTAACAGCCAAACTAAACCTCCATTAATTAAATAACGTTAAACAAGACCGAAAGGCATCCCACCAAATCCTCTCATGGATTTACCCTTCATTTGTTTAATCATTTTCTTCATTTGTTCATATTGGTTAATCAATTGATTAATATCCTGAACCCGCGTTCCACTACCGGATGCAATTCTTTTACGCCGGCTTCCGTTTAAAAGTTGCGGTTTATTACGTTCTTCAATAGTCATCGAATTGATAATAGCTTCGGTCCGTACGAATGCGCCTTCATCAATTTTTGCATTTTTAAGCTGCTTTCCCGCTCCGGGAATCATTGACAAGAGCGATTCCAACGAACCCATTTTCTTGATTTGCTGTAACTGATCATAAAAATCTTCGAGTGTGAACTCGGCTTTTCGCAACCGTTCTTCCAGGCGGGTTGCCTTATCACTGTCAAGCGTATCCTGGGCGCGCTCAACAAGAGTGACGACATCACCCATTCCTAAGATACGGGAAGCCATCCTGTCCGGATGAAACTGTTCAATGGCATCCAGCTTTTCACCGACGCCTATGAATTTTATTGGTTTACCGGTTACAGCCTTTATCGAAAGCGCCGCCCCGCCCCGGGCGTCACCATCCATCTTTGTTAAAATCACGCCATCATAATCAAGGCGATCCGAAAATTCTTTTGCCGTATTCACAGCATCCTGGCCCGTCATACCATCAGCGACAAAAAGAATTTCATGCGGGCGAATCCGGTTTTTGATCTGCACGAGTTCATTCATCATATTTTCATCTATGTGCAGTCGTCCCGCCGTATCCAGGATAATCGTATCACATAATTTTTTTCGCGCTTCCGCTATGGCGTTGGAACTTATTTTTACCGGATCTCCGGCACCTTCGTCATAAACCGGGATATCAAGACTTTTACCAAGTACCCTTAATTGCTGAATAGCTGCCGGCCGATAAACATCAGCGGCAACAAGCAGCGGTTTACGACCTCGCTTACGCAGGTACCCGGCCAGCTTGCCAGAGAATGTCGTTTTACCTGAACCCTGCAATCCGGCAATCATTATGATGGTGGGAGGAATGCCTGCGGTTTTGAGCTGTACCGTTGAAGAACCGAGCAGTTTCACCAACTCATCATGAACAATCTTTACGATCATCTGACCCGGTGTCACACTACGCAGAACATCTTCACCAACCGCCTTTTCCTGAACCGCGGCAATGAAATCTTTTGCGACTTTATAATTAACATCGGCCTCTAATAGAGCGCGCCTGATTTCTTTTAAAGAATCAGCGATGTTTTTTTCGTTTAATTTTCCGTAACCGCGTAACTTCCGAAACGTCGATTCCAGCTTAAGCGTCAAATCTTCTAGCATAATAAGAACCAGTATCGTTAAAATCCGACTATGACCGCAGAATATAAGTAAATATTCTTATCTTTTCAAGTCATTATTCCAGACGGTTTTAATTTTATAAATTAAGACCTATTCCCGTTTCTGTCATAGATATCCATCTATTGTCTGTAAAGAAACACGGTAAATTATTTTCCGACTGAGCAATAATAGAAAATGACAATATTTGAATTGTTTGTATAATAAAAATATTATTGATAAATATTACAGACAATTCTTTAACAAAGTCAAGCATCTTATCAAAATTCATCTGAATATCTTGCCGCCGGCAAATCCCGCAAATTATAGCGGGAAGCCATTATCTCTCCATAAGCTCCGGCAGACCGAATCGCCAGAAGATCATTGCGCGATGTTTCCGGTAATTCTATATATTTTCCAAAGCTGTCTGATGACTCACAAATAGGTCCTACAACATTATAATGATCAATCTCCCGGGACGAAGTTAGATTTTGTATCTTATGATAGGCCTGGTAAAGTGCAGGCCGTATCAAATCAGTCATTCCGGCGTCCACAATGGCAAATTTTGTTTTCACCCCGTTTTTTATATACATCACTTTGGTCACAAGACTTCCGCATTGCGCCACCACTGATCTTCCCAATTCAAAATGGACCTTCTGTTCCGGCCTTAACTCAAGAAGTTCAGAGAAAATCCGAAAATAATTCTCAATATCAGGGACGTTGTTCTGATCCGGATTTTTGTAATCCACACCAAGTCCGCCGCCGACATTAATATGCTCAGGAACAATCATATGATCCGCAAACCATTGCTGAATTTCATTCACTCTGATACACAAGCCTTTGAACACCGCCAAATCGGTAATCTGCGAACCGATATGAAAATGCAGTCCTATCAGGTCGATATTCTTCATTCCGGGCAATATCTCAATGATCTCATCCAACTCCCAGCGGTTGATTCCGAATTTGTTTTCCTCTATGCCGGTTGTGATGTAATGATGCGTTGAGGCATCCACATTCGGGTTAATTCTCAAAGCCACGCGGGCGATTTTATTCTTCCCCCGGGCGAGTTCATTAATAACCTGCAACTCGGGGACTGACTCACAGTTAAAACAAAAAATATCATGATCAAGAGCCAGATTAATCTCCCAATCCGCTTTACCCACACCGGCGAATACGATTTGACCGGGATCAAAACCCACTTCAAGAGCCCTTTTAATTTCGTTCCCGCTTACACAATCCGCGCCAAGCCCCGCCTCACGGATAATCTTTAATATCCGTTCATTTGCATTGGCCTTCAGCGCGTAATGCACAATATACTGAAAGCGTTCCGCCTCTCTGTTTACAATATCCAGTGTCCGATTCAGAAGCTCTAAATCGTAATAGTAAAAGGGTGTCGGCAGATTCCTAAATCTATTGATCGTATTTTTTTTAAACATGAGAAATTAATACATTTAATTTTTTGGTTTCAGTCAATATTATTTTTTAAACAGGTGATCGCTAAGAGCATTCAAGGCCGGTACCTTTTCTTCCGCGTTCACCAGCACAGAGATATTGTGCCTGCTTCCCCCGTATGAAATCATTCGCAGCGGTATATCTTTCAATGCCTCCATAATTTTTAACGCGGAGCCGCTTTTTTCGGCGATAAAATCCCCGATCACACAAATGATGGCTTTATCCCGCTCAATTTCCACCTGTCCGAATTTATTCAGCTCGGCCTCAATTTCATTCAGGTTGGTTGTATCATCAATGGTCAGCGAAACGGCAACCTCTGATGTGGTAATCATATCGATCGGAGTTTTATATATCTCAAAAATTTCAAAGATTTTTCTTAAAAATCCATAGGCAAGCAGCATTCGGTCTGATTTTATCTTTACTACCGTAATCCCATCCTTTGCGGCCACCGCTTTAATTTCATCGTGGGTATATTTACCGGTAATCAAGGTCCCGGGATCTTCCGGAAGCATCGTATTTTTCAGGCGGACAGGAATATTTTTTTCCTTACACGGTAGAACACTTGTGGGGTGAAGAATTTTTGCTCCGAAATATGCCAGCTCCGCCGCTTCATCAAATGACAGCTCTCTTAACACAGATGTGTTCTTTACAAATCTTGGATCATTGTTGTGAAATCCATTAATATCCGTCCATATTTGGATCTCGGACGCATCCAGAGCCGCTCCGATTAATGAGGCGGTGTAATCGCTGCCGCCACGTTTTAAATTATCCACTTCACCGTAGGCGTTCCGGCAGATATATCCCTGGGTAATAATAACGGATGTATTTTTGCGCGGTTTTAGTTCGCGTTCCAGATTTTCACGAATATAAAAATAATCCGGCTCGTTGTCTTTATCGATTCTCATAAAGTTCAATGCAGGGATAAGGACTGAATCTTTTTCATTCTCCCGCAGATAGAAATGAAGTAACGCGGTCGAAATTAATTCTCCCTGGGCAAGGATGGCTTTTTCCTGCAATTTTGTAAATACCTTTACGGTAAAATTTCGGATGTAGGAAAAATGTGATTCAACCATTTCGTTGCCCTGTTTTTTGTAACTTTCAGAATCAAACAGTTCATCGACCGAATGTATATACTTTTCTTCGAGTTCATTAATTTTTGTGTTTGCCGCATCTGAATTTTTATCGTATAACAGGCGGGTTATTTCGGCCAATGCATCTGTAGTACCGGACATTGCCGACAGAACAACAATTTTGGTTTCAGGATAATCGATAAGCCTGACTAAAGATTTAATTTTTTCCGGAGTCCCTACAGAGGTGCCGCCAAATTTTAGCACTTTCATAATTTTTTGCCGTCCGTCCTGATTACTCAATCAGTGGCAAGAATAGTCCGTGAATAAGTCAGTCTATTCGCCAATATAGTTCATTTTTTTATGAGCGCTGAATGTATTTAATTAAATTCACCTTATCAAGCGATTAGTCTAAAAAAGTGGTTTTTTATGAAGCAGGGCGCAGAAACTTCCATCTTTATGATCACGGTGCGGAAATGTACGGATTAAGGAATTAGAAACCCATCCGCTGAATTTTACCGGCGGTTCGGATAATTCAAATTGTTCTGTGTTTCGCTCCATGAAATCGTGGATTACCATCTCATTTTCCATCGGATCAACTGTACAGGTGCTGTAAACCAGATTGCCTCCAATGGCGAGTAATTCACCGGCTTGAGACAGGATACTTTCCTGTAATTTTGCAAATTCCACAATCTGATCCATATCTCTTCTCCATTTTATATCCGGATGCTTATTAATCACACCCAGCCCGGAGCACGGAGCGTCCAGCAATATTTTATTAAATACGGATTTAAACGGCAAGGCGCGTCCGTCAGCCACGACAAAATGCCGGTTCTTAAATCCCAGCCTTTGAACATTCTCCTTCACTATTTTCAAGCGCTCAAAATCCTGATCCACCGCCACCGCCAGAATTTGATCAGGATGATATTTTAAGATCTGGGTGTACTTTCCCCCAGGCGCGGCACAAATATCCAGCACCCTGTCTCCTGCCCGGAGATCAAGCAGTTCAACCGGAATATGGGCGCTTTCATCCTGGATACTGCAAAGCCCTTCATCAAACCAATTATTATTCCGGACAGCCTGAATATCTGATACCTTCAACATATCATCAAAGTGCTCTGATGCCTGAAAAGCGATTTTATTTTCCGTTAATAAATCTATAAAATCGGGAATTGAAATTTTTCCGGTATTTATACGGATATCAAACACGGGAAGCGTGTTCATGGCTTCACATAAGGCTTCTGTTTCAGTTTCACCCCAGACACTTATCCAGCGTTTAACAAGCCATTCGGGAAATGAATATTTTACCGCGATGAGTTCAGCTCTTACATTTATTGAATTTTCCGGCTGCAAACTTCCGGATTCGCGAACATAAGTTCTTAGCATGCCGTTAACCTGACCTCCGGAACCCATGCCCGCCATTTTTTTGGCAAGATTGACATATTCATTTATGGTTGCGCGCGCCGGAATATGCTCAACAAAAATGAGCTCATAAAGCGCCATTCTTAATATAATTTTGATTTTTTTTAGCAATTTTTTGTATCGGCCGTGATAGACTTGAGAAGCGATCCAATCCAGATACGTAAAATTTCGTACTACTCCGGATGTGATATTCTTTAACAGTTTTCTATCCTGCTGGCTGATTTTGTATTTGGAGTACGCATCATTCAGCAGACCATCTAAACGTGGTTTTCTATCTTCGAAATTTAATAATACTCTGAACGCAATTTCCCGCGCGGTCATTTAACATCCTCTGCCTGCATACCCATTCCGTTATGCTTTTTTAATGTTTCATTTAACACTTGTCTGATTCCGGGAATAAAAAGGACTTTTCCATCCACTGATCTAACTGATTTTAACGAGACATCCGCGGGGCGCCTGTAATCTGCCATGGACATTATTGATACCGGCTTTATCAGTTCGCGCCCTCTCCCCAATGATTCACATATCGAAAGCCCAAGTTCCTGACGGCTGAGAGAATCCGCGCCTGAAGCGTGGAAAACACCTGTCTCTTCCCCCAAAGCTATTTTCCAGATTGTATCCGCAAGATACCGGACGGCAGTCGGCGTCCGGATTTCATCATAAAACAGAGGAATCTCAATTTTCTGATCAAGGCGATTGAGAAACCAGTCGATAAAGTTGGTTGTTGTACCGAGTCCTCTGCCAAGACCGAGAGCAATCCTGACAATCGCAAAATCATTCATTAAGGTCGTTACCGCTTTTTCAGCCTCATGTTTTGTTTTACCGTAAATATTGACAGGATCGGGATGGCTGTCTTCCGTGTAAGGGGGATGGTCGCCTTTAAAAACGATATCCGTTGATAAAAATATCAGACGGATGCCTCGATCCGCGCTCCAGACAGCCAACTTTTCCGTGGCCCCGGAATTGACCCGCGCGGCAAGTTCCGGCTCTTTTTCACACATGCCAAGGTTGGCCATGGCTGCCGCGTGAATAATGATATCAGGATGCTGTTTTTCCAATTGTGACACCGGATCCCTAAGCAGATCATAAGACAAGACATTCGGTTGATCTAAAAGGGATTTTCCAAAGAAATTTAGAGCCCATTCATCAGGCGCTCTGCAAGTCCCTGACAATAAAACACCGTTTGGCCTGGTCAGCCATAGATACTGACCGATAAAGCCGCTTATACCGGTAATAAGTACTTTTTTATTCATTTTAATCAGAACCGGGCTGAAATTTGAAATCCAATAAAGCGATCATTTCCGGCGTAGTTATGTGAGGAGAATTTAACGTTCCATGAAGTTTGTTCCGCAATATTGCGGTTATGTTTTCTGGCCAGGCGCATGGCGTTGATTCCGCTTACCATATGGTTAAGAACGATGGCGGCGACATAATAAATATCCTGATTGGCTATTTCCGACGCGTGAATGCGTTTACCGTCAAAGATTAAGCGGTTATCACTCGAATCCCATTCCCAGTAATTCAGATCATTTTCAGTATAAATCGCGTCAATGTCCCGGTCGCGACGCCTCTGTTCATTAAAATCATAGATATTATCATATTTCCCTATATCGATCCAATACTGATCATCCTTGCCGTTTTTATTCACTCCCGCGTGTTGTGAAGCGTAAGCCGTATAAGCGTCTTCAAGCCGGTTTACATGCAGGGTATTTGCTAACCATCCGCCCCAGGCAAGCAGTTCGACGCCGAGAAAAAATTTGGCTGAACTACCATGTCCGGTATAATATTCACCGCTTCCGGGAAGCAGAAGGCTGAGCAGGAGCGCTTTTCCAACCGATTTTTTCTGTGGCGCGTTCAATAGCCCATCATTTTCCTGAACCAGCCGATCTGTGACAGGTATTTCCGCAAAACCGGAAATTTTAGCATCATTTTGAGTATATGATAAGGAAGGATTGAACGGAATATGGACCGGATTTTCCTGGGCAGACAAGATTGCCGGTATTATGGCAAATATTCCTAAAAATAGCGAGATCTTTAACTTTATCATTACATTTCCAGACATATGTGATTGTAAAATTGAATCAATTTTGGCAAAACGGTCTTTCCAATTACCATGTAAAGTAAACTCCGTAAGTCCGCATCCTCTCACCCGCATAATATTGTTGGCCAATCCTGACAGAATATCCGACACGTTTATTATACTTCTTCACTGACAACGCGCCATCCAACGCGCTTAACAAATGATTCATCAGGGCCACCCCTGACATGGTCGTAGCCAGATCATAAAAATCATTACTGGTATTTCGAATATCCCGGTACCGGCTGATGAGCGGCGTAGGCTGTGTAAAATTCGACTGATTGTAATAGTCGATTGAAGGTACATCAACCCATCCCCCGCCAAATTGCAGAAGATACTTGTAAATCATCTCATAATACTGCTGTGTCTTTGTTTCCGGGAGTGTGTGGGTGAATCCAAGCTCACCGCTGCTTTCAAGACGACGCAATTCTGAAATGGTATCATCCGTATAGTCATCATTTAAAATAATTCTGTTTTCATCTACAGAAAGCGGATCTCCCGTCCATTTATCTCTTTTGACCGCCTCGTCATAAACCCTTGACCAGTAACGCTGTTCACTCCAGTTTTTGTCCGCAAAACCCCGCATTTTTTTATCTTCGGTATCACCTTTATGTTCATAGATGAAATACCCGGTCCAGGCAAGGATTTCGACACTCAGGAACAGGGCGCTTTTCCAATAGGATTTCGCGTAGTATTCACCGGCGCCCGGTATGATTGCCGACATCATGGCTGCCTTAAGTCCCGATTTTCTATTTTCATTTTCAACGACCTGCGTTTCTGTTTTCACCTGTTCAAGCAGATCGAACCTGTCATTATTCAGGGTCAATGACGCAGAAGTGGCAATCGCGATCTGAGATGTGTCTGGTTCAGAACCGGGATCGGCCTTACCAAATACTGACGCGCACATCAAGAGGACTAAAACGATATGAAGATAACGCATTATCTCTCCTTCCGGAATCTAATTAAAATCTTCGGTCAGATCCGGATTTACTTGTTCTGAACAGACCGCCGAATCGTTCACGTATATCAAATTCAAATAATGCCCCAAAATAGAATCGCCATTCTTTGTCATAACGCGTATCGTTATTAGTAACTTTATCCAGCGGATACACCGCTTCCGCAAAAAATCGTGTCGGGAAAAGATAATACGAAAATGAATCTAATCTCAACTGAAAACCGATATCGCGCTTAAATTTTTCAAATTTAATTTCATCTTCATTCCAGGCGTTTCCAAAATCATAGAACATACCAAAGTACACTTTATCAAGATATAGATGTCCGATACGCTTATCAATATGGCTGAGAACCGGGAATCGATATGTGGCTGTCCCGATTAGCTTTTTTCTTCCTTCGAGACTATAGTAGGAATACCCCTTCATACCAATCAGGCCTCCGGCAAACAGATTAAAGAAACTATCCACTGACCGGTCTATATATCCCCCTCTCAGTCTCAGACTAAACGCGTGTCCGGCCAGGAGCGGATTTTTAAAGAATTCCTCCCAATCCATTTCAATCTGATTAAATGTGTAGTTCCTGTACTCTTCAAGCCCAAGACTTCTGTCGGTGGAAAATCCTTCCAAAAAATCATTTGACTGATAGCTGTGTTTCAGAAAAAAATATCTTCCCCCCGACGGATTTATCTCATCGTCTTTATCGGGGTGAACCATATCGGCAAAAACGCTCCACTCGAGAGCCCAGCCTTTCAGATAATTATATCGGATCGTCGGAATGTAAACCCATCCTTCATTCTCGCTATATGCCGAAGCCGGGTCAAGATTAGCGTTATAATACCGGTAAACAAATGCCGCTTTCGAATCCAGCAATCCCATCAGTCTTGCATTTATACCGACCCTTGCTTCTGTCAGGTTAAAATTTACATTTCTTTTGAAACTCAGGTATGACGATTCACCTCTTCTTATGCTCAGTGTGTCTTCGATGTTTGCGGTTGAATTATATACTTCAAAAAAAAGTGACGGCAATAATTCCTTGAGTTCAAAATAGGCGTATAAATCATAATCCAGATCAGAATTAACAGCGGCGCCCCCGATAAAATTAGTCTTCTGAAGAACATCTGAAGATACGACGTAAAATCCGGGTTTAATTGTTTTATAGTCGATAAGCAGACGCGGTAAAATATGAATTCCTGAAAATTTTCTTTTATACGGCTTTACTTCATATTCAGGATATGTTGAATCGTCAAAATTTTTCGCGGGAATCATGGCAGTATAATGTTTATCATAGACCGCCTTTTCAGACGGAACAGGCATCGGGTTCTGTATTTCATATATGTGATAGCCGAGACTGTCGTAACATGCGTAAACAAGATCACCCTCCGCGTTTACCGACGGCATGAAGGCGCCGCCCGTCACATTCGTCAACTGCTCTTTCTCACCGCTTTCCGGATTATACCTGTATATGTTATAAATTCCGGTGGTACTTGCCGAATAATACAACCATGATGAATTGGGTTTAAATACCGGGTATCGAATTTCCTCCGGCGCATCCATGAAAATATTGAAACTTTTTTTATTCAGATCATAAACACCTAAATTACGTCCGTAACCGATTGCTGTATCAAAAATAATTTCAGAATCATCGTTTGACCAGCGTGGGTGATATATCTGCCTGTTATCCTCAAATACTAAAACCTGCTGAATCTTACCGCCCACCATCCGGATTTCCCTTAAATCAGTCTTGTTCGTTTTTTCCGGAACCATTCTACCGGTTTCCCTATCCGCGTAGATGACCTGCTCATCATTCCTATCAAATGATTCGGGCAAATCATAAATATTAAGCTGATTCAGACCATTCGTTGATGTTACAAATACGATCCGTTTGCCGTCGTGACTAAAATCGGGGTTGGTTCCTCTGAGTCCTTTAGTGAGACGAATCTCCTTGTTTCCGTGTATATCAAACAGGAACAAATCATAAAATGACGACTCATTTTTATCGCGGATTTGACGGGCATAAGCAAGATATTTTCCATCCGGCGACCATGAAAGAGAAGATGATACTAACCCGGTAATATTTTTCTTTGATCCGGTTTTCCTGTCGTAAAGTACAAGACGATTTTGGCTGAAATAATCTTCTCCCCCATTGGACAGATACGCTATTTTTGAACCGTCCGGTGACCATACCGGATAAAGGTTACTATAACCCTCTTTCTCTATGGCGCGGCCCCTGACCAGATTCTTGCGGATTTCTTCCGTTCTTTGTTCATAAACTGTTTGGAGGGAATCCTTCCAGTCCGAGTACAGAATTTCCACCTGGACGCCGGTCGCCTTTCTGATCACTCCCTCAAACGTGTAGGAATTCCAGCGCGATGATATTTCGGTAATTTTTTCCAGAATTTTTTCATCAAAACGATCCGTCAGATAGTTTACAAACGAAAATCCCAGATTATAAGAAGACTCATTCCCATGGCTGTTTTTCCCGAAAACGGTCATTTCATTGTAGGTAAGTAATTTATCGTTAAGTATCCTGTCTCGTACAATCATCTCCCGATGAGGATCCCGGTAATCATACCGGCTGCTGTCCGCCTGATGCTGGGCAACGCCTTCCGCAAACCACACGGGTATATTTATTGAACTTATGGGATAAGAAACAATTGTGTTAGGAAATCCGCGCACGACATCTTTGCGCCTCTCATTTTCATAACCGAACACCTGGAAAAATCCATAAGGGAATAGTGTATTCGTCTTCACTGCCTTTTGAATCGAAATCATATGCGTGAATTCATGTGTCACCACATCACGAAGCCAGTTTTTTGTTCCGCGCATGACATAGTCCAGATTCGATGCCCAGATTTCTACCTTATCGTCAAAAAAGAATGCCCCGCCGTTTGAATAATCATCGGTATCTTTTATGATGAAATGGATCCTGCCTTTTGGTTTATAATTATAAAGTCCGGTTATATGGGGATATATATCTTCGGCAATTTTAGCGACAATGAATGCGGTCTGACGCGTCCCCTGATGAAAATGCACGGTGAAATGATCCGTGTCAAAGGTCTCCCATTTGAGCTCCGGATGATGATATTCATATTGTTGTGACCAGCCGGTACTGATTAAAAGAACGATTAAAAAAAATATTACTTTTCGCTGCATCTAGCTTCCCGCATTAGTGAACAACCATAATTTTGATAACTTTCGACTCAGATTTTCCATCGGCTTTAGCATCAATCTGGCAGAGATAAATGCCGGATGCGATACCGGAGACATTCCAGACAACCTCATTATCGGCACCACCATATCCCGGACCTTCAAAGGAGGCAACCGCCATACCCGCCGTATCAAAAATCCTGATTTTGACGGTCGCCGGTTCGTTAAGGTAATATCTGATTTTTGTAAATCCACCTTCATTAGGATTCGGATAGTTATACACCCTGTTTGCAGGCATCAGTTTAGACGATATCGGCTTATAAATTAATCCTTCAGAAAGCAGGACATTCGCATATTCATTAAGATTTGCCTGACCCCATTTTATGTCCGCTTCAGCTTCTGTAACCGGCAATTGCCAGACATAGAGCGATCCTTCCAGATTTCTAACGGCCAGTTCAAGTTGTTCGTCCCCATCAAGTTGAAGAACAACCGGTGAATCATGCAGAACGCCTCCGGCTGCCAACGGGTAACCCTGCAGCAGACGGCCATTCTGCCGGTATCCTCTGACCTGTCCTTTATTGGTGGAAAGGAGTAGATCCGCATCGCCGCTGCCATCGGCATCAAGTACTAAAGGTGAACCGACAAACATTTCCCCATTTGTTAAATCCGCGCGGATGGGGAATCCATCAAGGCTGAAACCTCTGGCATTTATAGCGTATATTTTATCAGAACCGGCATAAACAATATCAAACGTTCCATTGTCATCCAAATCGGCAACCACGAATTGTCCTGTCGGTACCGAGGCGGCTTTAAAATTCGTAAGCTGCTCATTGCCGTCCACATCAAATATCCTGAAAAAGCCTGTTTCGTCATCATAAATGATAAGATTTAATTCATCCGCCCGGAGCATCGGCGCGATCGCGGAAGAACCGGACTTAAAACCATTCGCGAACAACGGATGGCCGTTGTAAACCACAAAATCAGTTGATAATTCAGTATTTGAATACCTCGCTGATATGTCACCGTTAAAATTCAGGGTATAAACGGTATCATTTGAACATCCGAAATAAACAGCGTTCCCTGAAACAATAAGCGGTGTAATGATTTCAGAACCGGTACCAACCGGTGTAAACAGTGATGCGGCAAGAGGTGAGCGCAGATCAAACCCATAAACGGAATCAACAGTAGACGCAAACAGAAAATCATTTTGGCCATTCTGATCCGCGTCCGCCAAGACAAGATTTACAGATCCCCCAGCAGCAGTGATTTCCGCCAATCCGGTATCATCATCACTTAGAAGTCCCTTCCCCTCCGGTCCGACCGCATAAATAATCCCCTTGTTGTCAATCCCAAACAGGAATGAGTTATCAAAATTCTCCACTTTCCCAGCTACAATCGCGTTGAAAGTTGAATTTGTTTCTGAAATCTTTATGGGAAAACCGGGTTCATAATAGTCCCGAAGATAGTCAAAGGATATCATATTCGCATTTCTGCCGCTGAAATTTTTGAGTGTTATATGCGAAACCGCGTTATTCAGATTTGCCCGTGTGGCGGGAGCGCTTACCGTTGAAAATTCATTTTTGTACAAAGGAGACGGATTCCCCCTGAACCAGAAATCCAGCCATGTACCAAGTTCTGACTGATAACCGCTCTCTATGATGGAATATAATTTTCCGATATCCTGCGATCCGTCGGCTTCTTCAATATCCACCCCCCTGAGGGCCGGATCATCATTTATTTTATTATCATCCTTTTTTTCAGTGATTATACGCTCATCTATATGCCAGATCAGGACTCCGGAACCGGGGAGCCCCCAGTCATAATCTTCAACACTGAGCAGGACTCCGCTTGAGTCAGAAACGTTGATCCGATCAGGAAAATATGTCTTCAATACTTCCAGATAGGAAGGAGGTGTTTCACGGCTTTCGTAGAGAACAAAAAATAAGGAATCCATATTGACAAGATAGTCGCCTCGATTTTCCAGCAGATAGTATTCATCATCATTAATCGGGATTTTTACGATAGAATGACGGTCCGCCGGAATGCTACCCCCGATTCTTCCAAGACGGATATCGTTTTGCGGAACATCTGCCAGATATGGTTCATCCCATCCCAAAAGTGTTCTGGAATAGGCGCCCGGGGGTGAAGGAATCAAACCGTTAAGATTCACTAATCCCACATCCATCAGATCAAATCTGCCAACTCCTGACCGTTGAGTTGTTGGACTGAATAAATCATACAGACCAAGATAACTCCCGATGTTAGATACAAGGATTCCGGTCATGGCGATCTGCAGTCCATCCTGATTTTCAGTCTCCGGCATAATAATTCCCCGGTCGATCAGATAAGAACCATTGTCTGCGGAAACACCCTCGAAATCTTCCCCGAAGGCTGTTTTCAGGAATCGCGATGTGATAAAAAGGGAAGGTATATCCTGTGGAGTATCATCGAACCCCACGTCAATATCTTTTCCTACACCGGCATGAAAAACAATAACCAGATCGTAATCAGCAAACAAAAATGTTGTATCCGCGTCCGCGGCGCTTACCGCATCGCTCAGAAGCCTGCTCAACCCGAGATTTGTAGCAGCATCGCCGGTATTCGGGTTATAGTACCCCATTTTTTGCGGTAATTGATACGAGGTGTTCAGCGCTTGCGGGAAAACATCACTCTCAATAACAATCCGTCCGTTTGATACATTCTGATAATAATTAGCTGCCGCGAGCATTTGATCGTTAAAATACGTGCGGTTGTGTGGTGCAGGATCGATTGCAAAAGGATCTGTAGTGGTGGAATCGATCATAAATTTGCCGTCACCGGAAGTTAATTCATTCTCATCAGCCAAAAATTCCACCCTGATGGCGCAAATTTTAATGGTTTGCTGAGAATAGGAGGAATTTACCAGCAGAATTAACGGGAGCACAAAACCAAGAATTCGAAGAATCATCATTTTCAGGTCACTCAATTTCAGATAAGATTATGTCAGGACATTTAGAGCCTCCAAATACCATTAATATCCGGCAAGTTATCAGTAATTGGGACAGTCCCGAAAAAGACAATGGGAAATCAACTGATTTCCCGCTTTAATTTATTATTAGAATTGAACCGCGAGAGAAAATCGCATGGTATCGGAAAGCGGATCTTCTTCTCCGGCAGACACATAACTAAAATCGATTCCAAAAATATTATATTGCAAGCCCCCGCCAAAGGTGAGATAATTTCGATCACCGTAATTCGGATCTTCGTAAAAATACCCCGCCCTTAGAGCGATCAGATTGCCGTACCAGTATTCCAACCCCAATGAGTGGGTAAATCTTTTCAACCGGTCGCTCAAATCACCTTCAACCCAGCTCGAATAAAAAGTCGCTTCAAATACGTTGTCGGATGTGCCGTCTTTGTGCTTCACGACAAGCAACCGGTTAAGGTCATAAACAAAATTGATTTTGTTAAATTCATCATCATATATTTTATAAGCCAAACCTAAACGTAAATTGGTCGGGAGAGGATCGGCCTGGTCTTTGTCAATATATGTTACTTTTGGTCCAAAATTTGACAAGTTTGCTCCAAGCCTTAAGCGGTTATCAAATATAGCGTAACCCGGCGTCCATAATACACCCAGATCAACTGCAAATGCGGTGGCTTTTCCATCCTTATTCTCCGAGCCGACTTCGACATCAGACAGATTACTCTGTATAATCTTTGCGTTCACGCCAATCCCAAGATTAGATTTTAACTTGGTCGCATAGGAAAGCGTCACCGCGTATTCATAAGAATCAAAAGTACCAAGTTCATTATTGTTTTCATCCGTCCAGACATTTTCTCCCAAATTCAGAAATGTGATACTCCCGCCTATCATCCCGATATCTTCTATATAATACCGCCAGGCAAGATAATCATAAAACAGATCGGAAAAATTGAACTGCGGGAGCCATTTCGCGTGCATCAGAGATATCTCACCGCGTGAATCCACTTCGGGATTATCATACTGGAACGCGAGACCCGCCGGATTCCAGTAAACTGCTGTCGCATCCTCCGCGAGCGCGACGCCTGCTTCACCAAGTCCGCCACTACGCGCGCCGGGGTTGATCATGAGAAATGGAACCGCGGCTTCCCCCTGAGCGAAAGCAATGTCACTGGTTGACAACAGTCCCAAAAACATCAGGGATAGGATTATAATTTTTCTCATCTTGTTCTCCTCCAAAAAAAAAACCGGTTAAATGGCCAATCTACCTTAAAGATTCCATTTAACCGGCTTGAAATAAAAAATAAGCAACTTGTTAAAGGTATAGGCAGACGTATCCATCTATTTCTGGATATAAAATCTCACTATTGTAAATTTCCTTTAACAAACCGCTTATAGGCGTTTCTCCGCATTCTATTAAGAATTTATTCAAATTTAATCCTGAAGCCTTAGATTGTCAAGGCAATTTTGGCAAATCAGGATTATCTCTGTTATTCGGCCGAAAAAATGAAAAATGAACAAAAAAACAACTTATTCGCTAATTTTAAAATTTTTCAGCTTCATCGATCAGCATGATCGGAATATCATCTTCAATTCTGTAAATTAAACGACATTCATTACAAATCAACTGTTTTTCATCCGGTTTATATTCCAGATCCCCCTTACATTTAGGGCAGGCCAAAATATCCAGTAACTCCTTATCCAGCATTTTTCATCCCTCAAAATAATTTTTCATTTTTATCAAGAAATTTTTTGGCGGTTTAATCGCCCGCTCACTAGGATTCATAAAGCTATGAAGGGATGAACCCTCGCATAAAAGCTGATTTCCTTCATTAAAAACCTGATATTCAAAGCCAAGTTTGGCTTTTGGTAAAAAGGGCATCGTTGTTTTTATGGTGATCAGATCATCATATTTTGCGGGTTTCAGGTATCTTACATTCACTTCCAGCACCGGCATCAGATATCCTTCTTTTTCAAGTTCGGCATAAGAAAACCCGTATGCTTTAAGCAGTTCGGTTCGACCAAATTCAAACCAAACAATATAATTTGAGTGATGTACGAATTTCATCTGATCGGTCTCAGCATAACGGACACGTAACTGACAGCTATGCTCGATCATTCCTTCCAGGCTCCCATTTTGGCGAATTTTTCAATCCGCTGTTCTATCAGTTTATCTGCTGGTATTTTCATGAGTTCACTAAGATGTTTAGTGATCGACTTCTTTAACAAAGACGCTGCCATATCATGGTCACGATGGGCTCCGCCTTCGGGTTCTTTTACTATTTCATCGATAATATTTAATGCCAAAAGATCAGGAGCGGTCACCTTCATCGCCTCTGCTGCTTCCGGAGCTTTTGCCGAGTCACGCCAAAGAATCGCGGCACATCCTTCCGGGCTGATTACCGAGTACCAGGAATTCTCCATCATCAGGATACGATCTCCTACACCAATTCCCAATGCTCCTCCGGAGGCGCCTTCCCCAATAATCACATTAATGATCGGAACCGGCAGATGCGACATCTGGAACAGATTATTGGCAATAGCCTGAGCCTGGCCTCTTTCCTCAGCTCCAATTCCCGGGAACGCGCCCGGTGTATCAATAAAAGTAATAATGGGTTTATTAAACTTTGCCCCGAGATTCATTATCCGCATGGCTTTACGATACCCCTCGGGATTCGGCATACCAAAATTTCGGTATAAATTGGATTTAGTGTCACGCCCCTTTTGATGTCCTACGATCACAACAGAAAAATCGTCAATTTTAGCGAAACCGGAAACAATTGCGGTATCATCCGCAAAAAAACGGTCACCGTGCAATTCATCAAAATAAGTGCTTAATCTTTCCAGATAATCCAGCGTAAAAGGACGCATGGGATGTCTCGCCAGCTGCACTCTCTGCCAACGAGTCAGATTTGCATATATTTCCTTACGCAGTTGTTTGGCTTTTTTTTCCAGTCTTTTTATATCATCCGTTAATTCAATTCCGGTTGAAGCCGCGTATTCACGCATCTCCTGAATCTTCCTCTCCAGCTCGACAACCGGTTTTTCAAATTCCAGAACAAATTTTAACGCGCTTAGTGCCATATCTTCCTTTAAAGTTTTCCAATCAGACTGCTGAATCTTAATTTCCAGACCAAAAACATCGCCTCCCACATGATTTTTGAAGACAGTTTGGACTGGCCGTACACACGATCCACGAAAATAATAGGTATTTCCTTAATCTTAAAACCTTTCTTCCAGGTTTTAAAATTTAGCTCAATCTGAAACGCATAGCCATTGGATTTAATTTCTTCCAGACCTATTGAACTCAGTACTTCCCTGCGAAAACATTTAAATCCGCCGGTGGAATCACGTACCGGAAGACCGGTTGAGAATCGTGTATAAATATTTGCAAAATAGCTCAAAAGCAATCTGCTCAACGGCCAGTTTACTACATTGACACCCTTAATATACCGTGAACCTAAAACGAGATCATAGTTCTCAATCTGCTCCAAAAAACGCGGTATTTCTTTAGGATCATGAGAAAAATCCGCATCCATTTCAAAAATATATTCATACCCGTTTTCAAGCGCGTATTTAAATCCTGCTGTGTACGCGCTCCCCAGACCCAATTTCCCGGGGCGCTCAAGTATAAATATTGTATCCCGGTCTTTTTGCAGTTTTTTTATTAAATCCGCCGTTCCGTCCGGAGAATTATCGTCCACGAATAAAATATTAATGCCGGGTTGTGATTTATAAATCGCGTTTACCAGTGATTCGACATTTTCTATTTCATTATATGTTGGAACAATTATCAGTGCTTTTTTAGGATCTACCATGTTCTTCTTCAATTTTTGTTTTATAGAGCATCAATCCGGATTTGACATCATGCGGTTCCCAGCCGGTCCTATTGACCAGCTTGTCCAGAATAAAAGAAGAATTCATCGGGCGCGGAGCATGTTGTTGCAGCTCTTCCGTTGATATCTTTTTAATGAGTGAATTATCAAGTTCAAATATCTCCGCGATCTTCAGCGCAAACTGGTATCGGCTTACAATCTCAGATCCGGAAATATGAAAAATCCCGTAATCATTCCCCTTCAGAAGCCTTGCGATCCCCTCACTGACATCATCTGTAATGGTCGGATTACCAATCTGATCACCAACCACCTTAATTTCTTTTCCCTGTGTCAGTTGGTCAATCACCCATGACGCAAAATTGTGCCTTCCGCGATTATCGACACCGTACAGCACCTGAGTACGAATGATCATATATTCCAGAGAACCGGATTTTATTATGTTTTCAGCCGCGTACTTGCTTCTCGCGTAAACCCCTCTTGGATTCGGGACATCACCCTCTTTATATGGACCACTTGTTCCGTCAAACACATAATCCGTTGAGATCTGCACCAGTATGGGATTCAATCGAGCAGATCCTTCGAGAATATTTTCAACCGCTTTTACATTTGAATTCCAGCAAAGTTCTCTTTCTGTCTCGCAGGCATCGACCGCGGTGAAAGCCCCCGCGTTAATAATTACATCAGGTTTGATTTCTTCGATCAGACTGTGTGTCTGTCCCCGATGCGTAAGATCAACTTCGTGATACGAAACATCCGAACCGGAACCATGCTCCGCGCTGCCTTTTGAAGCTCCAAAGACTTCATAGTCCTTTCTGAAAAACTTTAACAGACTCTGTCCAAGCAAACCATTCGATCCGGTCACCAATACTCTTTTCATCAAACTTCCTGTCATTGTAATCGGTTAAATTCCTTTTTTAGAAAACCGGTTTCCGGCAAACCTCTTCTGGCGCCGCTGACCGCTGCAATTTTATTCGCCGCGTTAGCCGCGTCCAAAATATTTTTATTTTTCAAATATGTTGATAAAAATCCCGCCGCGTATGCGTCTCCGCAGCCCGTCGGATCGATCACATTTATATCTTCAGGCGGACGGCTAATGATATTTTTCAGATTTTTGTCTTCCCGAAAAATCGAATTACTCCCTTCCGCGCCTAAAGTTAAATTAATTATTTTTGACTTATAAAAGCAATATTCCATAAATAAATCATTTACTGAATCATGATTGTCCCGAATCATATCAAATTCGCGCTCATTCATCTGCAAAATATCGCAGTTATTCATCCATTCCTGAACATCTTCAACCGGTTTATAATATCTTCTTCCATCATTCTTTCGTCCAAGGGCAACGCTGTGCAAATCCAAATAAATGATTCCGTTATATTTTTTTCTCAACCCGGCTATCGCTGTCGGTTCTATATCCCAACCCGAGATCATATTGATACAAACGGCATCCAAATCTGAAACGGGACCGAGATCTTCAAATTTTAGTGGCACCATTGGATACAAAGACCGCTCAATCCTCTCAGAAGGACTTGTGTAAGTTATGTCAACTAAATTATTTTTACCGTCACACCGAATTATTCGGTCTGTGATAATTCGTTTATCTCTCTTCAGACTCTCAAAAACCGACTCGTAGATATCAGATCCAACCCGGCAAACCGGAATCAATTGATCCGTTTCCCCCATCAGCGCGGAGAAAGCGTTTATCGAAAAGAGCAATCCCCCAAGACTTTCTGACCGCGTACCATCATAATTCCGGATTCGATCAGATATGACTGTACCAATCAGCATAATTTTCATGGAATCTAAAATACATTATTCAACATCAAAGTTCAACCTGACTTTTTTTTGAATGAATTAATCCAGTCTGCTGCCCTTTTCCCTGAATTCTTTGAGTGACTCCAGGATACCCGGTTCTGACAATGCAAATATCTGCGCCGCAAAAACAACGGCATTTCTCATACCGGCTTTTCCAACCGCAAAAGTGGCCACCGGCACCCCTGCAGGCATTTGAACAGTTGACAGTAAGGCGTCTAAGCCATCCATTACTCCACCCGGAAGCGGTACGCCAAGCACAGGCAGATCAGTATGCGCGGCAACCACGCCGGCAAGATGCGCCGCCATTCCTGCTCCGGCAATGATTGCGCTGTATCCTTTCTCACGCGCATTTGTCGCAAACTCTGTAACCAGGGCCGGATTTCTGTGTGCCGACATGATGTTTATCTCATATTCAATCCCAAAATATTTTAAATATATTTCAGCTGATTCCGCATACGATTTATCCGACTTACTGCCCAAAAGTATGGCTAACTTTGGCATTTTTTCTCCTTAAAATTTAAATTTAAGATGGTAAACACGGACCATATCCATCGGTTTCTCAAATACATAGTAGATAATGTCAGTTGTTATTTTCGAGTTGTGGGGAATCTGTATCATACCCCCGGACATCTTTTGTAAAACCGATTCGGCACCAAGCGCCATAACTCTGTTAGTGTCATTTAAATCCCAGTCTGATAACTGAAATGTCAGGGACAGCGACTCGGATCCGGGTAATTTGTTTAGTAAAAGACGATTCGCGGGTCCATTTGAAGGGAATATTTCAACCCATAACATTTCACCGGCTCCGATTTGCTGAATAATCGAATTCAGGTATGACCGATAATATTCTTTTGCATTAAAATAGTCAATTTTTTTGAGATTTTCGGCCAGTTTCCCTTGTAAATGCTTCTTTCTCCATCCATAAAACCAGTATATCAAAACAATCATCGCGATAAATCCGACGACGATTGCATTTGTCGGGTACAACGACTCACCCAGGTTCTATTTACCTACAATTTTAAAGGTATTCGCCATAACTTCCAACTGATCCAGAAATGGTTTTTTATTTTTGCCGGGAGCCATCACAGCGATATCTATCATATAAAGTGATGAATCGGTTGTGCTGTACACAGCATAAGTTCGAAACGGTCCGCCGACCAATAACGAATCATTTTTCCAAAGTCCGACCAGCTTTTTTGTCCGCTGACCGTTAAAATTTGTCTCCGTTATATAGGTATCTTCTTCGATGGCGTGATCGCCTTCATAAAATTTCAGGGTCATTCGGTCGCGAAGCTTGATCATAGAATCTCTGTTGATCAGCGTACTGTCTCCGGGAACACGCCAGATTGAAAGCCAGCGGTCAGGATCTTTGCGCCGCAGCCATACATATTTTTCGGATATATCTTCGGTTGCCACAAAATAATCATGCTGTACTTTTACCATCCAGCCAAATTCTTCTGAAAGATGTTTTTCTATCTTTACCTGTTCCCCTTTTTCGTACATGCTGGCCTTTAACCGGGCAAAATATTTTTGCTTAAACGTATCAAATATTTCATTTTTTAGAGCCGCGAAATTATTTTTGAGCGCTGACCGGTCTTTTGCATACATGATTAAACTAATCTGATCCCGCGCGAATAGATCATCTTTAAAAAAATAGAAATACTTGTTTTCCCGGACATCCTGTTTAAAATTTTCAGGAAGCATTTTACTGATGTAATCGTTGGCAGGATTGGTTTCATTCTCCACACCAATCAGGAATACATTCATTCGTGTCTTGTAATCATTTAAGCGGCTAAGCGGTATCCATTCAAGAAAAAAGCTTTGCTCAACGTGAGGAGTATAAAGAATTGACTCAAAAGTTTCCAGTACATCATCCTTGACATCCTCCCACAAAAGAGAATCCGCGACAACAAATATCCTCTGAGGATATCCCATTGTTGACATCTTATAATCACAACCGTTTAACATCATAAGGATCATGATGATAAAAAAATATACTCCTGCTGACTTATATGGACGGTTCGATTTCATTGATTTCCTCTTGTCTTAATCTACGTTTTTGAATGATAAATAGAATCGCGCCGAAAAGTGATATGAACATTGGAATCAGCAGATTCATAAAAGAAAGTGAGATCGCGGCAGCTCCTGAAATGCCAATCTTCCCCAGTAAAAACACATAGCCTCCATCCCTGACACCGACACCGTTAATTGACGGGAGGAGCGTGAGGGTAAATGTGACCGGTACAACCAGAAACAGATATAACAGATCAATTTTCATCGAAAATGCCTGCGATATGTAATAATTCATCAAAACGATCGCGATCTGTGATAGCAAAGATAAAATGAATACATATACAAATACACGACGGTATGTTCTCAATTGGTGTATCGCCTCAAGTAGCTTATTAAATTTTTCACCGATGTTAAAGAAGGTGACTTTGTCAAATATTCGGAGGAGCATCTTGAAGGGCCGGTCCCTGGTTATCAGAAAAATAAATCCGATAATTCCGGTAAACAGGATCAGAGACATATACAACAATCTATTACTATGAAAATATTGAGAGACAAAAAAGAGAGCTACAATAGCAAGAAAGAAGGTTGACGCCATACCCACAAGCCGCTCGATTATAACACTCGCAAACCCCGCGGTTCGGTTTTCACTTTCATTGGCGGCTTTATAGATTCTGACTACATCTCCGCCGATACTTGTTGGCAGAAAGTTGTTAAAAAATAACCCGATGAGGTAAAACCCGAACAACCGGTCGGTTCTGATATCTATATCGTACTGTTTTAGCAGGACTTTCCAGCGAAGTGACATCAAATATATCGATACAAGCTCTAATATAACCGCCAGCATCAGAAAATATATCCCGTTGCCGGCACTGATTCCCGCCAGAACTTTGATAATCTCATTAGGGTCTGCATGATATACAAGATAAGCAAACAGACCCAGAGAAATTACGGTCTTTAAAAAGGTTTTTAGATACTGCATTACATTCGGTTTTTGCTTTTTATTGACTCTAAAATATTTTTAGCGTTATTGTCGCCGGGATTTGCTTTTAGCCAGTTTTCAAGCGGCGCGACAGCTTTTTCTTTTTCACCGTTCATATCATAGGCATTAATAAGCAGTCCGAGTGTTTTGGGATTAAGCGGATTTTTCTCATAATCCTTTTCCAGCAACGCAATCGCGGGATTCAATTTCCGCAGGCGAAGCAGATGTTCACCTATTGTTTGAAGGTCATTTACTCTCGACGCGTCATTAAGGATTGTCTCTGTGTATGAAGAATCCGCGACAACCCGGAATGCATCTCCGTAAAGACGCATAAACCGGCTTGACCATGGAATCACCTCGGAGGGTATCTTTTCTTCCATCGCGGTCAGCACCTCTTTTAAGGCTTCTTTGTCATTTGCAAATCTGGCATCATATTCCGCCAACTGCATAAATCCGGTTCTATAATTTTGCAGCAGACTTGTAATATTCTCATCATAATAAACATCCGGATCGTTCAGACCGCGATATTTATAAATTCCCAGAAGGTTTTTCCGGATATGTGTTGGTGACATATCCCAATTTTTGTAAGGAACCAGCCTAAGCACAAGGCCTTCCATCCGCATATAATCCGCAAGTTCCGAAAGCATATTACTTTGAGGAACGGTGACTCCGAAGTAAACCGGTCTTTGCCATTGGTTTGTCGCGATAATATTGAGAATCATATAGTCTTGTGTACGAATCACCGGACCATAAGGTGTATCCATTGTGGGATTAATTTCAATGCTTATCTGCTCGGGAATTTCGATGTTACTGAATTTAAACGCATCCTGAAATTCAGCGTGAGCTGTCTCAGCCACTTTCGCGGGAACTTTTAAGGTCACCTTTTGTTTTTTCCATGGACGCAGTCCTACGCGACTAAGCTCGGCATCGCTCATCACAAGCGGCACTTTTGGCTCCATATCCCTCAATTGTTTGATGTACCAGTCGGTATTCAGCAAACTTAGATTTACGATTCGGATATCCGTTCTGATATTTTCAACTTCCTGCAAATACCAGAGCGGGAAGGTATCGTTATCCCCATTGGTAAAGAGGATCGCGTCCGGTTCACAGGACATCAGCATGTTATACGAATAATCCCAGGCAACATAATTGCCCGAACGGTCATGGCTATGAAAATTCTTTGCCAGCATCTGCATGGGCACAGCTAACAATAGTACGACAAATGTAACTGCCATCATGGTTGTCCCGAAGCCGGATTTTTCATCAGATTTTTTCCTGAACAAATCTTTTAGCAGCTCAATAACACCCGCGTAGCCAAGTCCTATCCAAAAGGCAAAGGCAAAAAAACTGCCGACATAGCTATAATCACGTTCTCTCGGCTGCGGGTCGGGTTGATTTAGATACATGATAATGGCCAATCCCGTCATAAAGAACAAGGCGGTAACCGCCAGCGCGTGCTTTGGATCTCTCCTGAAGTGCCAGTAGATTCCGATCAAACCAAGAAGAAAAGGGAGCGCAAAAAATTGTTTAGCCGACCAGTCCATTCCGTTTTCGGACATTCCGACAAACTGCCAGAGAAAATACCGGACGTACATTTTATCAACCTGATATCTCCAGAAAAAATCACCGGAGGATGTATAGTTTCTTCCGTTCGGAGATGATTTCCAGACTGCTTCACGGTCGGTGATGGAGTGATCGCCGTACTGTTCTCTGTTTATATATTTTATGAAATTTTCGATATTCTCCGGATCATTCTCATCGATCATCGGATCCAGATTTGAACGAATGTAAATTGTGGCGTAAGTAGAATAACCGATGGATATCAGTAAGATTGAAAGAAATGCATAGCTTAGCAGATTTTTTTTATTGTTTAATGCCCAAATCGTCCCGCCGATGATAAACACAACAAACGCGACCAATCCGATCACACCATAATTTAGCGCGATCAGCGGCACATACTTCACCATCCCCGGATATACCGCGAGTATGAGAACAACCGTTATCGCCATCATTATCAGGAATGATTTAATATTAAAATCATACCGTTTATAGTAATAAATCATCGCCACAAAAGGCAGAGCAAGGACATTTAGAAGATGAACCGCGATTGCTAAACCAATGATATAGGCAATCATTAGTAAATACCGGCCATTATCCGGTTCATCCGATTTTTCCGCCCACACCAGGATCAACCATACAATTAATGAAGTAAAGAGCATCGAAGCCGCGTAAACTTCCGCTTCGGAACCGTTAAACCAGAAACTATGGGTAAAAGCAAAACTAAGGGAACCCAGCACACCAGAGAATATGGCGGTCAGCCAGTCGCTTTTTGTCTCTAATTTACCTTTCCACTCTCTCACCAGATGTACTATCGACAAATAGAGGAGCATCACTGTGATGGAACTGGAAAACACGGATATTATATTTACTCTGAAACCAATATCACTTCCCAACGGAAGCAGCGTGAACACGCGGCCCACCAGCAGGTACAACGGACTTCCCGGCGGATGCGGCACAGCCATTTTAAAACTCGACGCGATAAATTCACCACAGTCCCAATAAGAAACCGTCGGTGCCACCGTCAAAAAATAAATGAAGGTTGTAAACAGAAAAATTACTAAAGCGGTAATTCGATTCATCTTTTCCATGGTCATCATCATAACCCTTTATTTAAATTTTTTATTCGCGAAGGAAGCGATTAAACTAACCAAATTGACTCTTTTTCGCAAGATAATTAATTCCAGCGTCCAGATGTAAAACAAATTTAAAGAAAAATAGTTCTGCCCGGCGTTCAAATTCCGGCGTGATTGTTTTTTCTGAATTTCAGAATACATTCAACCGGTGATAATTTTCTGATAAAATGGTCGATGACAACGCTTCCCGGATACATATTCCGAATAATCATACGATCAGAAACTTTCCGTAATTTCTGTGTTTTGCGTCTCTTGCCATATATCAACAAAGGGTGTGTAAAGAGATACATCAATGATCTCATAACCGCCCTGGCCCGCTTCCCTTCCCAAAAAATTCCGTCGGCTGCTACAGTCGCCAGCTCAAATACGAGACGTATGGGAAAAACGAGCAACAACATCAATAAAGAATAATTCTTCAACATCATCATCAGATTATTGCGATGATTATAGTACATTTTTCGTTCATTATCACCACGCAGTGTATATCCGGAAAAGTGCATTATATGCGTTCTTGTTGTCACTACATTCTTATATCCCGCCAGTTGCGCCCGCCAGTTCAGATCAATTTCCTCCTGATGCGCAAAAAAATCTTCATCGAGGATTCCTATCTGATCCGTAATACTCTTACGCAATAAAAGGGCGCATCCCGATGTCCAGAAAACCTGCCGCTCCATATGATCATACTGTTTGTTGTCAGCTTCAACCGTATCGAAAATCCGGCCTCTTGCAAACGGATATCCCAACAAATCCATTTCTCCGCCGGCGCCCCCTGAATAATCAAACAGGCGATTATTCTGAATAGAAATTATTTTTGGCTGAACCGCGGCAATGGCATCGTCACTTTTTATGGCCGCGCGCATTTCCCAGAGAAAATTTTCCGGCATCACAGTGTCATTATTTAACAGCAGTACAAAACGCCCTTGTGATAATCCAATTCCCTGATTACAGCCGCCAGCGTACCCAAGATTTACCTTGTTCCGGATCAATCTCACTTGCGGGAATTTATCCCGGACAAAATCCTGACTGCCATCGGTTGAGCCGTTATCTATCAGGATAGTTTCAAATTCGACATATGTATTTTTAAATAAGGATTCCAGACAATCATTTAGAATATCTTTTCCATTGAAATGCGGAATCACCACTGATATTACCGGGTCTTTAACCATGATCTCCTGTTTTCCGACTTCCTGTATCGATCAAATTCACAAAAATCGGTCTTCATAAGTTAACTAATATTTATTAGATCCATTTTTTCTTTGAATCGCGTACGCATAACCTGATTCAATTCTTTGTTTTCCGGTTTTCTCAGCAGGTTATCGGCGTTGACAAGCTCAAAAGCATCCTGACGCGCCTGTTTCAAAATATCCAGATCGATAATCGGATTCGCCAGTCTAAAATCGGGCATCCCGCTTTGTTTCGTTCCGAAAAAATCTCCCCATCCCCTTAACTCCAGATCCTTTTCTGCAATTACAAACCCATTCTGAGTTTCCGTCATGATGCGCATCCGCTGCAGCGCGACCTCACCGATATTATGCGGTGTTTTCAGAATACAGTATGATTTTTTATCACTCCTGCCTACGCGCCCACGCAGCTGGTGAAGCTGAGAGAGTCCGAACCGTTCCCCGTGTTCAACAAGCATTACCGTAGCGTTCGCCACATCGACCCCAACTTCGATTACCGTTGTCGAGACAAGTATATCAACTTTTTTATCCACAAATAGTTGCATCACCCGTTCCTTTTCCGCCGATTTCATGCGCCCATGGAGCAATTCCAACTTAAATCCGGCAAAAGGCCCGTTTCGTAAATACTCAAAACTTTCCGTCGCGGCTTTCAGATCAAGCTTTTCACTCTCCTCTACTAAAGGATACACTATATATGCCTGCTCGTCTTCTTTTAACCGTTCGCGGATAAACTCATAAATTTGATTTGCCTTATCGTCAAAGCGCCAGACCGTCAGAATATCTTTTCGGTCAGCGGGCATCTCGTCAATGACTGATACATCCAGAGAGCCATAAGCGGTCAGGGCCAAAGTCCGTGGAATGGGAGTCGCGGTCATCACCAGCACATCGGGATGGGTTCCTTTCGACATTAACGAACCACGCTGCATGACGCCAAAACGATGTTGTTCATCAATTACCACCAGTCCAAGTTGTTTAAATTCAACCGCGTCCTGAATGATCGCATGGGTACCTATGACAATATGAGGATCACTTGATTCCAGATTCTCCTGAAGCTGCTTTCGCTGGCGGGCCGGTGTACTTCCGGTCAGAAGACTGACTTTGACATTTAGCGGATTAAGCAATTTAGAAATATTTATAAAGTGTTGTTCCGCCAAAATTTCAGTGGGTACCATCAAAGCGGCCTGGTAACCGTTATCAATGGCGATGAGCATGGCCATGATCGCTACAAGGGTCTTCCCTGAACCAACATCCCCCTGCAAAAGACGGTTCATCGGCGCGGGATTCTTCATATCTTCGCGAATTTCGCGGACAACGCGTTTCTGCGCTTCCGTCATTGTAAACGGCAAGGATTTATAGAGTTGCTCCAAACGCTCACTTTTCGCCATAAAAGCAATTCCAACCGGCTTTGATTTTAAATTTGCTTTTTGCAGAGCCATCATTAACTGTTGATAAAAAAACTCTTCATACTTAAAACGGTAGATGGAGAGTTCTAATTTCTGTTGATTATCCGGATTGTGAATTTGCCTGTAGGCCTCATCCAGATTCTGAAAACCGCGTTTTTTGATTAAGATTTCAGGGAGTATCTCCTGGATTTCATCTGTTACCGTCTGGAACAAATGGAAAAAGATTTTTCGGAATGTATACGAATTGATACCGACTTTTTTGAACGTTTCGTTTTCAGGATAAAAGGGCAGTATCTTGCCCGTATTAAACAAATTATCAATTTCTCCGTCACCCAGCCGGTCATAGTCAGGATGAACCATCTGATATCCGCGGTAAAATGAAGGCTTGCCGGAGAGAGAAATCCATTCCCCCACTTTGAACAGATTTTTGAAAAAAGAGACGGAATTAAACCAGATTGCTTCCATTATACCTTTACCGTCACTGATAACCAGATAAAACACCGCTTTTCTCATACGGCGGATCCCCGCCACCTCAATTTTACCAATCACGGTAACTTCCTGATCGGGCTGAAGTTTATCCAGCGATACGATTGTGCTTCGGTCAACATATTTTCTTGGGAAATAATTGATTAAATCGTGGAAGGATTTGATTCCGTTCCCGGAAAGAATTTGAGCCCGTTTCGGTCCAATTCCTTTAAGATATTGCAAATCAAATTCGTCGGAATTATACTTGCCCATAATGGGTAGATCTTATTGTTGAAGTTCCATTAATTGTAATGAGAAGCCGGATTTCTGAATTTTATTCTCTGATGATCTGTTTGCCTATTTTCCCGTCATCCATTTCGATCACTCTTGACGCCTGTGAAGTCATATTTTCATTATGGGTCACTATGATCAGCGTCTGTTTTAGTTTTTTATTCAGATCCAGCAGCAGCGCGTAAAGAGCTTCACCGCTTTTTTTATCCAGATTTCCCGTCGGTTCATCGGCGAGTATTACCTTTGGCTGATTCACCAGTGCCCGTCCTACCGCAACACGCTGCTGCTCCCCACCTGATAATTCACGCGGTTTATGATTCAACCGGTGAGATAATCCCACCTCATCGAGTATATGTTTTGCGTATTCTTCTTTTTCCGCTGTAAGCTTCCCGTACATCATCGCCGGGATTAATATATTTTCCAATGCCGTAAATTCCGGAAGAAGATGATGGAACTGAAATACAAAGCCAATTGAATTATTCCTGAACCTGGCGAGCGAATCATTCCTGAGTGTGTGAACATTTTGATCGGCGATTTTTATTTCTCCGCTTGTGGGCAGATCCAGCGCGCCTATAAGATGCAGAAGCGTACTTTTCCCGACACCTGACGGCCCCATTATTACAACAACTTCCGCCTGCTTCACCTGAAGGCTGATCCCCTTGATGACATCCACCTTTTGCGGGCCGTTTTCATAGCTTTTAAAAACATCTTTTATATCTATCATTACATTATTCATATCTGATTGCTTCCACCGGGACTAATTTTGACGCTTTATAGGCGGGATAGACCGAGGCGATCAAACTTAAAAATATAGCCACCACAGCTATCGCGATAAAATCCAACACCTTCATTTCAATAGGAAGCGCATTTATCAAATAAACATCAGATGGGAGTGAAATCAAATGATAATGAAGCTGCAGGAATCCTATTGAGTAGCCAAGAAGACTTCCGATGGTTGTGCCGACTAATCCCACCAGCAGCCCTTCAAACATAAATATTTTCATAATACTTTTAGACGAAGCGCCCATGGATTTTAAAATACCGATTTCCCGCGTTTTTTCCATGACCACCATGACAAGCGAACTGATGATATTAAAGGCGGCTACCATGATAATCAAACTCAGAATGACAAACGCGCCCCATTTTTCGATTTCCATCCACGAGAATAACGATCTGTTCAAATCGAACCATGTCAATGCCGTATAAGGGTATCCCAGTTCATTTTCAATGGTCACTTTTACTTCATTTGCCAGCTCATAATTATCAAGTTTTATCTCAATCCAGGTGACGCCTGTGTTTAGATCAAACAGTTTTTGCGCGTCCTGGATGGATATGTAGGAAAATATCTTATCATATTCGTAATATCCGAACTCAACAAGACCCGCAACGTAAAACTGCATAATTTTAGGCTGAACAAAAATCCCCCCTTCCGAGGGCATAATCCACAGCGTTACGACATCTCCCACATGCAGCGCGAGTATGGCGTCAGCCAGATAGCGTCCCAGCACAATTCCGGGCATCATTCGCCCATTGATCTCCTTTGGAGAAAAATCCAGTGTACCCAGAACAATGTTTTTGGAAATTTCGGTAACTGAATCCGCCGTTTTGGGATCAATCGCTTTTATTGCTGTTGGTCTTTGTGTTGTCTTGGATTTTACCATTCCTTCTTCAAAAATTGTCGGAGACGCTCCGGTGACATGTGGAATGCCCCGTACAATCTTTAGTATGGAATCGGGCTCGGTGATGGTCTCGGTAAAATACTTCCGGAGACGCAGGTGGGCGTCTGCTCCAATGAGCCTGGAGCGCACTTCCTGCTCGAATCCGTTCATGACGGAAAGCACAAGAATCAACGCGGTCACACCGATTGCCACGCCGCCGATTGAGACATAAGTGATGATTGAAATAAAACCGGTCCTGCGCTTTGCGCGCAGGTACCGCTTTGCTATAAAAGTTTCAAAAGACATAATTGGTTACTTGCTTTCTGGTCGCATTTGAGGGAAGAAGATGACGTCACGAATACTTGACTGATTTGTAAAAAGCATAACAAGCCGGTCGATCCCGATGCCAAGACCTGCCGTCGGAGGCATACCGATTTCGAGGGCGCGCAGAAAATCTTCATCCAATACCTGCGCCTCATCATCACCGCGCTCTTTAAGTTCCATCTGCTCCATAAACCGCGCGCGCTGATCGATTGGATCATTTAATTCAGTAAAAGAATTACCGACTTCTTTTCCGCCGATGATCGGCTCAAATCTTTCCACCAATCCTTCGTGGGCGCGATGTTTTTTAGCCAGTGGCGACATCTCAACCGGGTAGTCCATTATGAATGTAGGCTGAATCAAATTTGGTTCAACAAATTCACCGAAAATTTCATCAATAATCTTTCCGGCACCCAGTTCCGGTCCTACTTCCAGATTAAGTTTTTTGGCGGTCGCTCGAAGCTGGGATTCATCCATTCGGCTGATATCTGTTTTCGTGAATTCCTTAATCGCGTCAAACATCGTTAATCTTCTCCATGGCGGAGTAAGATCAATCTCATGACCGTTAAACTGGATATTTGAACTTCCCATGACTTTTACTGCCACATGATTAAACAATTGTTCCACAAAATCCATCATCCAGATATAGTCCTTATGCGCCACATAAAGCTCAACCTGTGTAAATTCCGGATTATGAAAGCGGTCCATACCTTCATTGCGAAAGTCCTTGGCAAATTCATATACGCGGTCAAATCCGCCGACGATTAATCTTTTCAGATAGAGCTCATTGGCGATTCGCAGGTATAAGGTCGTGTCCAGTGTATTATGGTGTGTTTTGAATGGACGCGCGGTCGCGCCACCATATATGGGTTGGAGAACCGGTGTTTCCACTTCAAGAAAATCATATTCATTTAAAAATTCGCGGATTGCAGTTACAATTTTACTGCGTTTAACGAACACATCTTTCACTTCGGGATTGACCACCAGGTCAACATATCTCTGTCTGTAACGCATCTCTTTGTCAGCAAACTGATCATATACGACTTTCTGACCGTCTTCTTCCTTTTCTTTTACAATCGGCAGAGGTCTGAGCGATTTTGAAAGGAGGGTCAATTCAGAGGCATTGACGGTTATCTCTTCGGTACGTGTTTTAAATACTTTTCCGGTTATTCCTACAAAGTCTCCGATATCCAGAATTTTAAAAAGCTCAAACATTTTCTCGCCAATCTGATCGGAACGAAGATATACCTGTATGCGGCCCTTGCTGTCCTGAATGTGGCAGAATGAAGCCTTACCCATAAGCCTGACAGACATAATTCTTCCCGCGACCGAGACGACCTGTTCATTAAGATTATCAAAATCGGCTATAACATCTGCCGAGAGGTGCGTTTGATCAAATTTATGCGGATATGGGTTAACTCCCATTTCACGTATTTTTTCAAGCTTTTCTTTTCTTATTTGTATCAGCTGATTAAAGTCTTCCAAAACGAACTCCTTCTATTCCCTTATATGATTCTCAATCACTTGTTCCAAAATCGATCAGATATTTTTCGACAAATTGGTCCAGATCTCCATCCATGACACTTTGAGTATTACTGGTTTCAACATTAGTACGATGATCCTTGACCATGTTGTATGGATGAAAGACATACGAACGAATCTGACTGCCCCAGGCAATATCTCTTTTGGTATTCTCGTATTCCTTCATTTTTTCGCGCTGCTCTTCCAGTTTCTTTTGATATAACCTGGAAGCAAGAATTTTCATCGCGTTTGCTTTGTTCTTATGTTGTGATCTTTCATTCTGGCACTGAACTACAATTCCGCTTGGGATATGTGTGATCCGGATAGCAGAATCAGTTTTATTTACGTGCTGACCGCCCGCTCCACTGGCTCTGTAAGTATCAATTCTTAAGTCTACCGGATTAATATCTACATCTATATCTACGTCTATCTCCGGAAGGACGAATACGGACGCGAATGAAGTATGTCTTCTGCTGTTTGCATCAAATGGGGAAATCCTGACAAGGCGGTGAACTCCTGCCTCTGCTCGCAGATATCCATAGCTGTATTCACCTTTTATTTCAATAGTCGCGCTCTTTAATCCGGCTTCGTCACCCGCCTGGTAATCAAGAACATCCGATTGAAATCCCTTTCTTTCGGCGTAACGCAGATACATTCTCATGAGCATTTCAGCCCAATCCTGGCTTTCTGTCCCGCCCGCGCCCGGATGAATCGTGAGAATGGCGTTTTTCGGATCATTAATCCCGCCAAGCATGCGACGAAATTCCAGATCATTTAGATTGTTTTCTAATTTATCTACCTGGCTGATCAACTCATCGTCGATTGAATCGTCATTCTCTTCTTTTTGCAGTTCGATTAAAATTTCAATATCATCGAATTGAGCCTTGCATTCATTCCACTTATCGACCCACTCTTTTTTCTGATTTATTTCTTTGAAAACCGTCTGCGCAAGTTCATTATCCTGCCAGAAATCATCCGCAAGCGTTTTTTTCTCTAACTCCTTTAACTCCGCGTCTTTTTTATCGAGGTCAAAGATAACTCCGCAAATTATTTACCCGCTCCTTAAAATCACTTACTTTTTCCAATAATTCTGTATTCATAGATCCTGCTTAATAAATTTTTATGAGTTTACTTTTTTCAAAATAATGAAGGAGAATTTCATTGGCGGATTTATTGTCCTTTGCCATCATGGCGGCTCCTACTTTACAGAGCCCTACGCCATGCCCCATACCGGCCCCGATGAACATAAAATTTATGGGAACTCCGTCATCATCAACATCCGGTTTTACAAAAAAACACGAACTTTTTAACAAACCATCCGAAAACGCGGATCGAATGTTCAGTTCACCTTTGATGGTAATATTTTTTAGACTTCCGAAAATCTCAACTTCTTTTAACCTGCCGGAAACCCCTCGTTTTTTGGGTATAATCTCATAGATAATCCCGGGCTGTTCTCCGGTTTTCTCTTCTAGGATTTGCTCCAATTCATTTCTGGTATAAAATACTTCCCACCGGAATGTTTCCGTAGCGTCCTTCAAAGCCGCCGGAGGTTCATTCGAAACCAGGTTACAATATACATCTGGTCTTCTTAGAATCCACTTTTGTCCTTCTTCTTCCCTGGTCAGGTCAACTTCATTTTTCTTTTTTGAATTACCGTCATATTTCCCGATTGAAAAATTTGATGTACTCGTCAACCAGACATCAGCGGCATTTTCGGTATGCCCGCCGCAGGAATAAGTAAAATGAGCGTCGCAAACTCTTCCCTTATCTCCAAGCACTTGTCCACGTGTTTCCTTTACTGCCCGATCAATAACGGGATCATTGAATCTTTTGCCAAAATACCTTAGACAATGTCCATCGCCGCAAAAATCAAAAAGTTCCCCGATATGTTTTTGACCGAATCTCGCGAACACTTCACTCCGCGCCACAATAGCCATACTTTTTACAAATTCAAATGGCTCGTCGGCGCCGATTTCGGAATGAATTACCCCCTTGAGGTAATCTTCAACACAAACGGTACTCATTCCCGCGAGAAGTTCGCTCTCATCAATTTTGATCGTCATTTCTCCGGGATAAAATAATTGTTCATGCTGACGTTTATCATTATTATGGTTATGGATCTCAAAGTGTTCCAGCTCTATCATTGCGGAATGATCGTGAGGAACTAGCCTTATTCCATCTTTTACTTCGGCGCTTATTTCATATTCCGAATCAAATATCTCGAGGACACCCGAACCATCTTTAACCTGCTGACGGTGGAGGCGGCAATGATTTAGTTGACCAAACAGCTTAGAATTGTGTCTGGCTGTACGCTCATCTTCGAAGGGACCCGCCAGCAGTAAATATTTTTTATTGGTTGTCAAAAACTGATCACCAAGATAAACATCTCCACCGGTATCAATAATTGTAATATTGCTTACGGTCTTTTGGAAGGCTTCGTAGTTTTTCCGGATAGAGTCCATATCCGTTGACTCATCCAGAATCAGATAATAGCTGTAAACGGCGGGCTTTGATTCTTTAATTTTAATGCGCCACACTCTGTCGCTCGATATTCCGGCAAGAACTGTATTGTTTTCAAGATCCTTGACATCAAATACATTATCTTCGATCTTAAAATCAATATATTTCTGATTTCTGAATATACAGACATTTACTGCCGGTTTTCCGGCCAGCGTGTGAAATTGGATTTGTTTATTAGATTTCATACTCTTCGGATATTTATTTAACCTGGTTTGAATTTACTTTTTTTTTATCCCTTAATCAAGATTGCCTGCTCAGCGATATGCCAAATATATCTATCCACTTTATATAAAATGAAAATATCCCCGCCGCTTATCAAATGTTTATACTTATGATTCAAATCTTAGACATGAAGCAATAATAGGGGCGAAACACTCTGACTGATAATGAACATATATTACAAAAAATGAAAATCCCCTGCCAGGACAGGGGATTTTTATATTAATAACTGCCTTCTTCCTGCAGAATTTGTTTTAATTCTTCCAATTCCCGCTCCGCTGCTTCCCGCTCTGCTTTTAATTTTTCCAGCTCTTCCTGAACTTCATCGGATCTCTGACGGTCTTCCAGGATTTTCTGGAAAAACTTTACTCGCTTGTTAAATTCTTCTTTTTCCAGCTGAACCGAGCTCTTACCTACGGAAACCAGAGGCAATATGGTAATGTTTGCTCCCATTTGTACCTGCCAGCTTGTATAATTCGGCAAATCAATTCTGTCAAAGGTATAGATCGATTCTTCGGTACTTCCTGTCACACGAATATCGACACCGAGATCAAATGAAAGCCAGGACAGTGCTTTATAACGCAAACTTGGAGTTATATACATCCAGTCTTCGCGGGCATATACGAATGGGTCAGGCTGATCAATATAACTGATACCGTTCAATTCCAGAGTGAAATCAAAAATGCTGGTTGGATAAACAAAACCCAAAGCATACTGAATTTCAGTCGAGTTCTTAGTAGCAAATTTATTCTTCGCTAATTCCTCTCCGGCTTCATTGTGATTCCACCATCCGAGATTCAGATGGACATTCCAGGCTCTTTCAGGTAAATACGCGTCCGCGTAATAAGACAGCGCTCCTGTTAATCCGAATTCAAAAGCGCCGCTCGCGTATGAGGTAAATGGGTAATTATGCACATCACCGGTTGGTAATCTCATATTCCCCAGAAACGCTCCGTAAAATTTTCTGTCGCCGAACGCAAATGAGCCGAGCTTAAGGGTTACAAAAATATCATCCGGCAAATTGTATTCATCTTTTTGCTGAGTATCCTGATAAATACGAGGGGCGATGGTCACGTCAAAATGATCAAGCACACCATATGTTAACGCGATGTTTCCGGCCGCTACCCACAAGTTATATGAATTGAAATCTGCAGGCCGCAAACTTGGATCGCCGATATAGTCCGCCAGTTTCGTATAAAAGTTCATATTTGTGTGAAGCTCGAGACGACCCTTTTCAAACGTTCTCGCGCTTTGGGTGTGAATTAAGCTGTAGCTTCCATTAGGTGGTTGACTAAACACGGTACCGAAACAAACGAATATCAGCAAAATTAAGCTGAGCTTTTTCATCTCAACCTCCCCAGAGTAGGATTTAATAAACGAATTTTTATAACCTTTACTTAAACACGGCATCATTTCCCGCGCATTTTACAAACTAAAACAATCCTAAACCCATCAGATGCAACGATTTAGAATTTACTTCTTTTTTTATAATGATGCAATCATAGTGTTAATATTGTCATATCAGAAAGAAATGAATGGAATATTTCATCAAAACATTATTCCAGAACATTTTTTAAATCCTCTAATTCCTTATCCGTGCTTTTTCGAACTTTTTTCAGATTTTCAAATTCTTTCTGAGCTTTTTCAGCTTTTTCCTGTTCTTCAATAACAGTCTCGATCAATTCTATTTTTTTCAGATATTCTCTCCGCTCATAATCCGGATTATTTAATGCTCTTTTGTTGAATAATCCAAGATTAAAATTTGCTCCCATTTGCACCTTCCACGGGGGATAACTGCCGGGCAGATCCAGATTTGTGCTTATGTCCGGTACGCCACTGGTAAATTGCCGTTCAGGTGAAAGGCGTATATCCACCCCTAGATCAAATGTCACCCAGGTAAAAGGCTTATAGCGAATACTTGGCGTCAGAAAAGACCATTCCTCTGCGCTGTACACAAAACGATCGGGATCAGTTATATAAATTATCCCGCTTAATTCAATCCGGTAATCAAACAAACTTGTCGGATAAACCGCGCCCATTGCCAATCTTAGCTCGTTTGAGTTCACGGTTGCATCGAGTTTTGTGCCGTCCTCGTATTCATAAACAGTCGTGCCCGCTTCATTATGAGTCCACCAACCCATATTAAAATGCATGCTGAATGACCGTTTTGGCAGATATGGATCCGAAAAATAGCTTGCCGCCCACAAAAACCCAAATTCTATAGCCCCGCTTGCATACTCTTCAAACGGATAATTGTGTATCTCGCCGGTCGGGAATCTCATCGTTCCACTAAAGGCCTGATAAAAATGATTTCTGCTTGAAGCGAATGATCCCAGCTTTAATGTCAAGAATAAATCATCCGGCAGATTGTATTCGTTTGAATAATGAGTATCCTGATAAACACGGAGGCCGAGCGAAACATCAAAGTGATTTGTTATTCCATAATTAAGACCTATATTTCCGGCTACCAACCAGTAATTTTTAGTTTTAAAATTATCCGGTTTTAGTGAGCCGATATATTCGCCCGCCGTCGTATAAAAGTTCATGTTGTTCGTGAAGACCAATGTTCCCTTTTCTATCGTTTTCCCGGATTGGGTATGGAACAATGTACCTTCGGTATTCGTTATCTGTGCCTGTGCCAATGCAACAGTGAACAAAAATAAGGCGGTACTGAGTGCGCTTATTTTCTTCATTTACAACTCCTATCAGCCATAATTTGTACCGGAGCGAATTTTTTCAATTAATATTTACTCAAATATTAAGTAACAATTTTCGTTTAACAAAATAACAGATCAACACCGGCTAAATTCTGCTTGCAATCACAAAAACATTCACAATAATAGCCAGATCCCTCATAAAACCCACGACCCGGGCAAAAACATCCTGAATACTTCCTGAGACTATAATAGTGTCGCCGGGCTGCAATATTGGGAGGAGTTCAATGTTTCCCGTTTTAAGGAATGTTTCTACATTCACACGAATGACTTCTTCATTTTTACGAACAATTCTTACATCATTTAGCCGGGCTGTTTTCATGGGGCCGCCGGCCGATGAGAGCAAATCTATCAGAGTGTAGGAACTGGGAATACTGTAAATGCCGGGTCTTTGAACATGACCCCAGAGATTTACATTCACAAGCAGGATATCTCCCGTTCCGAGTATATATTGGGCTGGCCGGTCGGAAAATTGACCGATTGCTTCCTGAGGCCCATCAAAATTCTGCGCTTCAGCGAAAGAAAATATTAGAAGAATTGCTATGGCCGGTAAAAATTTTTTCATTGATCGCTCCAGTTGATCGTAAAAGTTTCCCAGTTGGATTCTGATCCGTAATGCAGAGGATCAATCTCAAACAAATCAATTCTCCAGCGGTAATTACCGTTACTAAAGATGGTTTTCAATTGTTCTCCGGAAAGGCTGTCGGTTATGATCGATGTCGCGTAATCTTTCAGGGGCTCAACCCATTCTACATAAGCCAGCGGATTTACCTGCAGCCCCAGATCTTTTTCTATTCTTAATATATACCCGTTCGGAATTCCCTGCTTAACAAATTCAAAAACTATCGGCGGATTCGTTATTATGTTACCTTTCGGTGTCACTAACTGCGCCTTTTCAGTTAATTGATACCAGACCGTATCTGAGGGCAGGCTCTCATTTCCCTGTTCATCTTCTGCCGTCACATAGTAAAAATACGGAATATCTGTGTTTAATAATACATCAACATAGGCCGTATCCTGAAAGGAAGCGTTATCAACCTTCACAGAACCGATCTCTTTATATAGAATTTTGCCTTCTCTGTCTGTACTCCGATAAACATTGAATTTTGACAGATTCCTGCCTTCCGGATGACTGAACCACATGATCTGAATTTTGTAATTATCGGATAATCCGGGTACCGCGTCAATCCCTCGTTCAATTGCCAGCGTATCATCGCCGGCATCTTTCAGCACCATAACGGGAGCTGACGGAGGATTGTTATTCGTGGTTTCCTGCCCCGAGCAGGCCAAAATCCCCATCATAATCAATATTGAAAAAATGATTCTCATAACTCTCAAAAATTTAATAAAACTGATACACGGTGCGAATTGCCCAGATCATGACTCTGATACGCGTAATCAAACTGGAATTTCCAGAAATATATCCCGGCTCCTGTCGTAAAATCACCATTGTTGGAACCAAGCCGCATTGCCAATATGGAATTATACAGGAGTTCAGTCCCAAAATGCGTGGACCCGTCATATTTGGAATTTACATCATATGCTAATGTGAATCTGCTTTTTATAAACTGCAGGGGCTGAATATAGGCAAATCCATACTTAAAATTTCTTTCAACTTCATCCCTGTGCTTCGAATCCGTATCCCAGGTAATCTCTGTATTGGTCAAATCCTGAGCATTCAGTCCAAACGAAAGATCACCATACAGATCATCGTCAAACAAATCACTGAGCGCCATTCTCACCTGAACTCCCAGATCAACCCCTAATCCCGATCCGGTTTTATCATCGATTTGCTGTCTCAGGATTTTGAAATTCGCGCCATAAGCAAAATCAATCGGTACTTCAAAATACTGCCAACCCAAATTCATATTTAAACGTTTATATTTCGCGAATGTGATATAATAAGCGTCATCATAACTGCTGAAACTTCCTTCAGCATCACCATCAAGTGGCAATGCCGAGCCTGTTATCCGTTGAAAAGCATTGGATGTTTCATCAAACGCGTATCGCGGGATATCCTCGACACTTAAACGAACCCAGGCCAGCGAAATGGTTGCTCCTCCAAAAATAGGGATGGCGACACTAATATAATTTTGATTCTCAAGCGAACCAAACAAATCGGCATACATTGAGGCTGCCTGATAATTTTTCAAAAACGCGAGACCGCTTGGGTTCCAGTAGAAACCTGAAGCATCCGAACTTAAACCAACATAAGCGCTTCCCATCGCCAGTGCCCTTGCCCCGATTCCCATTTCAAGAAATGAGGCAGTATATTTGCTGTCCTGCGCCCGGGCCACATTGATCAACATTAAGATCGATATCGTTAAGGTTATAATTTTTCTCATTGAAGCCTGGCTATTTTAAGAGTGTGTTTAACCGTTTTACCTTTATACTTGCCCTTTACCACAGCAAAATAAACCCCGTTCGCGACCTGATTCCCGCCGTCATCCGTGCCATCCCAAATCAATTCATGATACGAAGGCATTTTTATATTATCGCTGGCAACCGATTCATCCAAATCCAGCATCCTGGATCGTATCAGTCTTCCTGATGTGGTGTAGATTTTTATGGAAAAACCATCAATCTCATCGTTGCTGTCGACAAAAAAGGAAATTATTGTCTCATCTTCAAAAGGATTCGGATAATTTCCGAAAACCTTTATATTAAAACCTTCAGTTACCTGAAAAGTGGACATTGTTGTTGAAACATTACCATTGACATCGGCAACCGTGACTTCCAGTTCCTGTGCTCCGCTGGTCAGTTTTGGAGATGTCAGAATCGATATGGTATTCGCGTTGCGGATACTGTCAGGATATGTCATATCCTCCTGCGGAACGTCTTCTCCATTCAACTTTACAAAGAAAGTCTCTCTAAAATTCAGTCCGTTTTCATCCTGAAGCAGAATGGCTATAGCCGGATTATTTGTCACAAGCATATCATTTACCAAGGGCCGTCCGTTTGCGGTTAGTTCAATCACCGGCGATTTTTCATCTGTAAAATTAAAAACACCATACATACCGGTTGTGTTTACCGCCGTGCTCAATTCATCCCCTTTTAAAGTGGATGTAATCTTCACCCAGAGTCCGAGATAGGTATCGTAACGGAAGAAGGAGAGATTATTTCTTACAGAGGCAGAGTATTTAGATGTATCAATTTTTGCGCTTAAAACAGCGGGGTTTGTGAAAACCGTATTTGAATTTTTTATGGTAATCTGCATAGCGCTCGTATCACTTTGCCCCATAAGACGAATATACTTTAAGTCCCTCTGCTCGCCGTTTCCCAGAATTTCACGAATATTGGTTTTTTTAAAATTTATAACTGATGACGCGGTGATGCTGTTTGCGGGTATATGAAATCCCCAGATATTTGCCAGAAGAAGCGTATCATTCTGCACACCGTTTTTGGTGGTCCCCATTTGATAGTCAACATAAAAATGATCCGTCGCTACCGATTGGATATATACATTGTTCTGCTCATCTCTTTCCTCAAAGGAATTTACCGGATCCACCGCAATTTTAAACGTCCGCTGATCCTGAAAATTGGAGGGATTATAATCCGCATAAACTGTCTTTTTTTCACCGGCTCCGAATGAAACCGTCTGCTCAAAAAACGGAACACCGGTCGCCAGCCCATCATCGTCAAAACACATAAAAACAACATCCGACACCGGATCCCTTGAGTCATTAATCGCTTTAAACTCCAACTGCAATTGATCATTTCCGCTATAACGGATCGTCTCGGGATCAATTGTCAGATCCGGGCGCGGATCTCCGACATACAGAATATTCCATCTGAATGTAGTTTCAGCACCACTCTGATCCTGAATCCATATATCAAAATATTTTTGACCTTCCCTGGAAAAACCCGGAAAATCGGTTGTTGACTGAAAGAGGGTATCCGCTACTTTTTCCATAGGAATTGTTACGCCATAAGTTTCGAGCGATTCAAAATCTCTAAAATTAAGCAAATTCATTGCGGTAACCGGGGTCGGGCTTTCCACCACGATCCTGAATGAAAGCGGTTGATTCACCAGCGGGTTTTCCGGTGAGACGGTAATATCAGAAATGATTGATTTTGAAACTCCGATTTGCCTGGACCCGCTCGCGTCTTCTGTATTGTTGCTTACATAAGCTTTGATAAATAGTGATTCACCCTGTCTGTCTTCCGGTATTTTGGCTTTAACAACAACACCGGCCTGATTATAGGTAGTGGTTAAATTTAATACTTCATAATTATCGATATCGGTCATTTCCAGAATTAACTCACCACCGCTGATCTGACCATTCACACTGATTGAGATGCTGTCCCCGGCCGCCGGTGTCATTTTATCCACGGAAACTGATAGCGTTTTTGACGGTTTTTGAATTTTCAGCGCGGGATCACCCAAAAAATTATATTGAGAAACCATTGAATATCTTAAAGAATTATAACTCCACGTATAGAAACTGCCGTCTTCCGTGTAATAAATCGGATTTGCCAGATAATAGATTTTCATCATATCAACGGCTTCGCCGAATGTTAAGTTGTCCTGCCACAGATAATCGAACAATCCCCACTCAATGGCAAAATCATTGTAAGTCCATCCTACCCCGGAGCTCGCCACCATACCGATGGCTCCTTTTTTCGCGGTCATCACAAACTTTTCCGCCAGACCGTCTTTACCGGGATTCTCAAATGCGCCTGTGAAGCAGGTCATGCTGGAAATAAACGGCTGATAATGTTCATTATTGAGCCGGTCCACATCAGCGAGACTAAACAACTGTACATCCGCCCAAATCCCGCCGCCGCCATGTCCCAGAAAATTGACATAGGAAACACCGTCGTCAAAATATTCGATCAGATCCGTGGTACTTCCATAAGCAGGATCAACACCCTCGATTTCTTCATTTTTTACGGTATTCAGACGTCGTGAAAAATTCCGACCCTGGTTTTTCATATTGATCAATCGAAGATTCTGTGTCCTGAACACCGGCTTATTGGTGATATTTTCCCGTGTACCCGCGTCATTTCCGCTAATAAACAACGAGGTGTTTCGCCACTCTCCCGCAACCGGATTATTCTGGTAATTATTTATTTTATCAAGGTAATTCAACATCTGCTGATTTGTATTTGCGGGTATTCTCGCAACCACTATATCGGGTATATAATCATCTCCCGAAATAAGCGCGTACCAGTAATCGGAAGCAGCCGCGCCGTATTTCTCCGTCTCAAACATCATCGTCGGGACCAGATCTCCGGTTCCCTTGTAATTATAAGAGGCGTCACCGGTCAAAACCACATATTTTAACGGATATGTCTGACTCCAGCTCTGATACGCATAGGTTAGAAAATTTTTAATGGCGATCGGTGATTTGATCCCATAATTAAAGGTATCATAGATATTCTCAACGGTGACAACTTCAGGATGGTAGCCCGCTTCTTCTTTCAAAAGCTTCAATTTTAACGCGTTCTGATACAGGAGACTTTCTGTAATGATAAGATAATCAGCCGCATTTGAATTATTGGTCAGGGTAAGGGCGGGATTGTTTTCTTTCCAGGGCGCAAAGGCTTTTATATACGATGGTTTTTTCTTGCCGCTTTCGGTTACAGCCACATAGGTCGTTTTTGGATCAAAAATTTCATCCTGAATCGTTAAACGGTAGGAAAAACGATTTACTTCATTCTTGAAATAATCAATTCTTCCGTTTCCGATTTTGCTGACTCCCAGCTTATACACATCAATTTTTGAATTGGAAAAACCATCAATCTCAAATTGAACGATATAATCCAGTGGAAGACCTTCCTGCACTTTAAATTTTATAAAATCCTGATCAGCTCTGAACAATCTCTGATAAGATACTTCAAACCAATTGAGCAGCACAATATCCGTTACACCGCTCTGCTCCATATCCACACGGAAAACATTCTCTCCGCTTTTCAAATTGGACTGAGAGAGCGCTCCCGCGGCGTTTGTGATCAGCCTTGATGTCTGGCCTTCCCACTTATCCGCCGGCACAACCTGTCCGACTCTTTGCTCATTTAACCAAACCGTAACCTGATGTCCCTGCAACAGATTGGTCGGATAACTGTAATAGGACTTTCCGCGGAACATGGCTTTGACGGTCACAGCAGAACCGTAATCAAGAGGATACGGCAAATTAAAATTATAGGATCTGCTTTCAACCGAACTGATGCCGCCGTCAAAAAACCAGTGATCAATTTCATAAGCGGGATGATTCAAATTCGCCGTTGGCTGTCCGAATCTGTCAAAATATTTATCTTCTTCAAAATGAAGCGTCTCTCTGAAGTAGGCGGGCCGGAGATATTGCCGTGTTTCCACAATACCGCCGCTTTCATCGATCATGCGAAGCCCGTTGGATGTTGAGAGCGTCAGCCAGTAAACATTTGTATCGGAGAACGGATCGGCATAGACATCAGGATACTGACTCAAAAATGTTTTTTCGTTTTTTTCACCCCAGAATTCAAAATAATCATCGGGATCAAATTTACCGTCTTCGGTTCCTTTGAAATAGACAGGTACTTCAATTCCCTTGTTTATTAATTTTAATTTTCGGGGGTCGATCGTAGTGACAGGATAATTTACCTTAAGCAGATCATCATAGGTGACTTTATGAATACCGGTTTCTTTGACACCAATTTTAAACAGATCAGACTGGGCGTTAAGAAGATTATTTATCTGAAAATCATTTGTTTTTGACAGCGTTACGGATTCCGGAGATGTAAAAAGCGTCCTGTCCCCATTCACCAGCAGCGAAGACAGAAATTCCCTGCTCCCGCTGCCCGCTTTACCGATGCTTTTTCCGTCAGCACCTGTCGTCAGCTCCAGTTCGATACTTTCAATCCACTCAAGAACAGAAGTACGGGAATCGTAAGATACGGGAAAGAGTTTTAGTGAGAAAACGGGAACTTCACGATATTTCCCAAGATATTCAACACTGACTTTTTCAGTAATATCCAGCGAGGCATCATCTTTTGATATCAGATAATTTTCAACTGTTTTTTGTTTTGTACTGATTTTTAAAATTTTATATCGGGCTTTATCACCGGCCAGATTAAAAAACCGGGTAATATATGGCAGAAAAGCTTTCTGGTTATCAACTATGAATCCTGATTTATCGTATTTCGCGAATACTTTGCCGTCATCCGCGGTAAATTCAGGCTCATCAAAGTCAAATTTTAAAACAAGCTTGTTTTCCGACGCCTGAACCACCTTTTCCCTGTACTCCGCGGCATTTAGAAATTCCAATCCGGCAAACAGAAAAAACAGCATAAATATCCAGTTCAGAACGGCATGCATCATTGCGCCCTTTCCGGGCACTCTCAATCCTGTATCCATACACCCTTTTCTATATATAAATCCGCAATCTGACTTAATATGTAAATAATCGTAATGTTTTGCGTTAAATTTAGTAATAATTTCACATTTTCATTATTTATATAAAAAAATGGGCAGAATAATCTGCCCAATTTTATATCGGCTTTGGGACTATTTAAGCAGTATCATCTTATCAATCTTGCTGAATTTTCCAGCTTCAAAACGGTATATATACATTCCGCTTGCCACCCGGCTGCCGTTGTTATCGGTGGCATCCCATGTCACCGTGTGTTCACCGGCCGGGAAGGTCTGATTGTTGACCACCGTTTTGACCAGACTACCCCTGATGTCATAAACAGCCAGTTTAACGTTTTGCGCATCCGGCAGCTGAAAACGGATATTTGTGGTCGGATTAAAAGGATTTGGATAATTTTTGAATAGAGCGTACTGATCAGGTATCGGCACGGCCACTTCTATTGTCCTTTCATCCACACGGAGCCCGGAGACGCTGACTGATTCCAGTTTATACAGATAAGCTTCACCCGCCGCTACATTCCGGTCAACATACTCATAATCGGTCGCGTGAGTATAGGTTCCCTGACCCGGGATCATGGTTTCATTCAAAAGTTTCCAGTTTTCAGGCTCAGCGGTACGCGCGCGATACACATTGAATCCCAGGTTTTCGAGTTCGGACTGCGTATTCCATTTCAGCACCACCTGATTGAAGGCGCTGACCGCTTCAAAGGATGAAAGCTCGACCGGGAGGGAGTTATCACCGGTGACTGTACCCAGTGTGAAATAATTTAAACTGCTGCCCACCGAAACGGTAGAAGCAACCGTTCCGGTACCAGGGGTTCCTGTTTCTTGGCCTCCCAGACTTTTATAAGTATCGGTGCTATTATCCGATGAACGCGCAACCACCACATCACCCTGCGCATCAAAGTTACTTACGCCATCGTCAGGCCCGTAATGGAGGGTTACACTACCACTGGAGATTGAGCCTGTTGTGACTTGCCCTCTCCAATACCTAACAATTGAAATCCTCATAATCGGGTCTTCATATGACTGGTTCGGGCTTGAATCAAATACCTCAAACCGGACGGTAGGCGTTGAACCGTTTAGATTTGTCGAAACCGGACGATAGGAAGATTTCCCGATTGGATATAAAACCGCCGAACCGATGGCGTTTATTCTTGACAACGGCCCGTTCACATAGCTGTTATCATTCCCAACTCCAACCGTTGCACCCGATCCAAATGTTAGTAAATTTGCAGCAGTAGTAGTAATCAAACCGTCTGTAAATGTAATTGTACCATTTGCCTGAGCCGAAGTACTCAGCGTTAGTCCCGCGGCGTTATTCATTGTCAGATTGCCGAATACGGCAGAAGCCGATCCGTTCAGCGTCTGCGCGGCGCCGCCGTCAAAATTCACGGTACCGCCAAATGCACCACCATTCACCGTAGTGGTTGCCGACTTTATATGCAACGATCCACTTACGGTGCCGGCTGTTACGGTAAACGGCGTTCCGCTCACGTTAAATCCGGAGTTGTAAGTAGCGTTACCAAGCGTATTGGTATAGGTACCGGTCACGGAGACTGAGTCCGAAGCTGTAAAACCGGTTGAACTTGTTTTTGTTAAATTCCCATTTACTGTAATGGTACCACCGGTTCCGGAATTTGCGGATCCATTAATATTCAGGTGATGATAAGAATCTATCTGTACAACACCTAATATGTATTCTACTGTACTAGTACCGGTAGTAAAATCTGTGCGGGTATTATCATAACTACCCCCGGCGCCAAATTTAATTCCGTTTGAATTATTAACTTCCAGCTTAGAATTACTGTCCACTGTAAGAGCATCCGCTCCTGTGCCATATATCGTAAGTGGAGAGGTTGAGCTTCCACCCACATTTAATGTAGCTAAATTTGTACCGTCTCCGAGCGTAAGCGTAAGCGCACTTGCGGAAGTTGTACCGTCGATATTAACCGATACCGTCCCATCTATTGTCACATCATCTTCTGATGTCGGCAACGCATCGATATCCCAGTTTGTCGCGCTGCCCCAACTACCATCGCCCGCTCCCCCGTCCCAGGTGATCATAGTTCCACCCGCGCCGAAGGCTACAAAAAAACTATTGGTTGGAAGCGCGTTAAATCCGGTCGCGAGAACTGTATTGGCTGTTGTATTTATATCTGTACCCGGATCAGTGGTACCAACAGTCCATGTCGGCGTTGCGCTGTCCTGCACCAAAACCCGGTTACGGGTTTCGGGCGAGAAATTGCCATCTTCGAAAGTTCCGGTAAATGAATATGTAATTCCGGTTGGTGCAGTGCCGACTTCTTTTAAAATATAATGGCTTTGCGTGCCAATTTCTGAAATACCACTCGGCAGCGTTCCTGTAGAAAAAGCGCCTGTGGTATGCTGCAATTCAATAATACTGGTGCCGCCAAAAGTTCCGATGGTATAATTAAAGGTTGCCGGAGCATAGCTAGAGCCTGAGCCTATGGGAAAACTAAATGAACCGGTCGTAGTAAATTCCTTCTGCAGCGGGCCTACCACCATATTGGAACTGCTGGGAGTGCCTGAGACGCTTGCTGTTGCAGCCAGCCGGAGAACATTTTCTGAAGTCGTGGTTAACTTACCGCTGGTAAGCACCAGACTTGACCCAACAGTCAATGTATCTGCGACTGTAGAAGTAATCGCTCCTGATGTATTATTTAACTCTAATGTCCCGATTGTGATGCCGGTCGGCAATGTTTCCTGTGCTGTAGTGCCATCAAACACGATGGTCCCTGATGCAGCGGAAATCGTTAACCCTGAAAGTGATGTTCCCCCTGTATTTACGGTTCCCGTCACATTTAAAGTGACATTCGCTTGTTTATTCAGAGTTTTTCCATTCAAGTCCAATATCCCTGCGCTTACCGTAAGACTACCCCCGGTCGTTAAACTTAGAGCTGCACTCCCGGTCAACCGTACCGTATTGGTTGAATCATCTCCGCCGCCTGACTTATTAACCGTCATTTTGTTGAGGGTCAGAGTCCCACTAATGGTTTGAAATTCAGTACTTCCAGCTCCATTTCCTATGGCAAGCGTCGTATTATCTGATATTATACCACTGCCACTTATATCACTACCAACTACATTCCCTAATACCGTTAAGGTGTTCGTACCCAGATTAAGCGTTCCAACATTGATTGTTAGTGTTTTATTAATGGTATATCCTGATGAACCTGAAATGTTATTGCCACTATTTGTAACAGTCACATTTTCAGGTCCAGATGAGGTTGGCCATTCATTACCAATTGTAATTGAGGCTGCCGGACTTGGAGCATACTCTAAAGTTGAACCTGTTCCTGCATACTGCAATGTCCCTGTTGTGGAACCATCGGCCAAAATTGTACCATTGACACGAGTTAATTTTATTCCAACAATCACCGTTGTTCCAGTGGGTACTGTCACTTGCTGTTCCTGAAGAGTAACATTGGGAACAGAGCTTGGTGAAACCGGCCACTCAGAAGAAACATCTGCAGATGATGTCAGGCTGTATTTTAACGTTGCATTCGATTCGTACGATACTGAGGCGCTATTTAAAAATCCAATGGATTTTGATGAATTCGATCTTTCAAATTTGTTTGATATGGTGTATATGGCCCCCGCTGCATTTGTCTCATCTAATGTAAGGGTTTTATTAGCAGTTGTTGCATGAGTTAGATTATAGAAAGTAGTATTTGCATCAATATTCATTCTTATATTTGCCGGACTACCAATGATAATCGTAGATGTTTCCGCAGTAAACGTTCCTCCTGTTTTATTGAATGCGTAACCATTTAACATCGGGTAGTTCAGATTATATGTAGCGCTGCCAGCCTGAAACACACCTGCCTGCAGTATAAATTGCCCATCGACAAACAATGAAATCCCTAAATTCCAATCAACTGTACTGGCAGCTGATTTAGATAAGTTATAGAATGACAAAGATGTATTATAAGTACCTGAAATCGTCTGCGTACCTGAACTTCCATTAAAATCCACATCAATTCCATTACCCAAATCATTAAACGTAGCACCTGAATTGATTGTAAAATTTCCAGCCACCTGGACGACACCTCCACCCGCCAAGTCATCAATATCACCATTGATAGTCAAGTTTCCAGAAATACCAAGTGTGTTCGAATTAATGTCCAACTCTGTTCCTGTACCACTTTCTACTGCAAGATTCACTATTGTATTAGCCGGAGAAACATCGAGCGTCAATGCTGGATTGCCATTTGAACGAATAGTAACTGTTTGTGCATTTGTATCACCTCCCGGGTAGGTGGTTGCGGCTACAAAACTACTTCCATTATATCTTTCCCAGTTGTCAATGGATGACCAGTTATTATCAGTTGTCCCAAATGGATCTGCAGTCCTGTAATCATTCAGAACCTGGGCATTACCATCTACCACATTCAGTCCAAATAGTAATAAAAACAAAAAAGCCGTGATTGATTTCATCTTTGAATAAGGAAACATCAATATTCCCTCCAGTATGGTGCACTTAGCATTTCTATATTGATTTTTTATTTTCATTTTTGAAGGTCTCATCTTGTTAATCAAGAAAATTAATTAAACTTTTCTATTCTCAGCTCTCCGTTGCCATGTTAAAAAAACCCTTTACCTTACCGGTTGGTTTTGGAGAGAAAATTTCATCAAGCTGTTTCCGCAGCAGACTTTCCGTCAGCCCGCGTACCAGTTTACCGTTTTCCGCGTAAGAAATCATACCCGTTTCCTCTGAAACGACAATGACAAACGCATCCGCCTGCTCAGATAATCCTAATGCCGCCCGGTGCCGTGTTCCCAAGGCCGGATCGATATCAGGATTCTGTGATAACGGCAGCAGACATTTCGC